>Ga0209059_1000041_pt1 | contig 47164 bp, 44 predicted proteins | sample GraSoiAngelo_151_FD_186165 | JGI IMG/M metagenome (GOLD analysis project Ga0209059, IMG submission 186165) | Grasslands soil microbial communities from the Angelo Coastal Reserve, California, USA - 14_1009_12_20cm (SPAdes) (version 2) | ecosystem: Environmental > Terrestrial > Soil > Grasslands ...
GCCTGGACACTCCAGAGCTCGCTGAAGTTCCGCTTCTAAATCAACAAGAACGCACAAGAAGCCGAGCGGCCCGCCAAAGCGGAGGCGGGCGGCTCGCTGGGGGGCTGCGGGGGGCATAAGGAGCGACCGATGATCCAGATTGTCGAGGGGCTCCCGGACAACGTCGTGGGGATCGTCGCCAAGGGGCGGGTCACGAATGAGGAATGCGACAAGATCCTTAAGCCGCTGATGGAGGATTCGCTAAAGCGGCATGACAAGGTCCGGCTCTACTACGAGATCGGCTGCCGCTTCCCCGGCGCGGCGTGGGAAGAACTCAGGATCGGGATGGATACGATGCCGCAATGGGAGCGGGTGGCGGTCATCACCGATGTCGGCTGGGTCAGACACACGGTGAACGCGCTGCGATTTCTGATCGCGAGCGAAGTGCGCGTGTTCACCAGCTTCCAGGCGCCGGAGGGCCGCGCCTGGATCACCTCGCACTGAGAACCGCCGTCGCTATTTCGCGGGTTCGAGCGCCGGCGCGTCGGCCTTCGCCGCTTCGAGTTCGGCGGCCTTTTTCTCGACCAACTCGACCAGGTGATCGACGATGTCGGCATCCTTGAGCCGGTGGTCGGTCACACCGCTGATATAGACCTGATGCGTATTGTTGCCGCCGCCGGTAAAGCCGATGTCGGTCTCGCGCGCTTCGCCTGGCCCATTGACGACGCAACCGATCACCGACAGCGTCAGCGGTGTCGTGATATGAGCGAGCCGTTCTTCGAGAATTTCGACGGTCTTGATCACCTGGAATTGCTGGCGCGCGCAGGACGGACAGGAGATCACCGTCACGCCGCGCCGGCGCAGGCCGAGCGATTTAAGCATGTCGTAGCCGACCTTGATTTCCTCGACCGGATCGGCCGACAGCGACACGCGGATCGTATCGCCGATGCCGGCCCACAGCAGCATCCCAAGCCCGATCGATGATTTGACCGTGCCGCTGCGCAGCCCGCCGGCCTCGGTGATGCCGAGGTGCAGCGGGTAATCGCAAGCCTCGGCCAATTGCTGGTAGGCAGCCACCGCGAGAAACACGTCCGATGCCTTGCAGGAAATCTTGAACTCGAAGAAGTCGTTGTCTTCGAGGATCTTGGCGTGGTTGAGCGCGCTCTCGACCATCGCCTCCGGGCAGGGCTCGCCGTATTTCTCCAGCAGGTCGCGTTCGAGCGAGCCCGCATTGACGCCGATCCGCATCGAGCAGCCATGATCCTTGGCGGCTTTGATGACCTCGCGGACCCGCTCGGCCGAGCCGATATTGCCGGGGTTGATGCGCAGACAGGCGGCGCCGCTCTCGGCCGCCTCGATCGCGCGTTTGTAATGGAAATGAATGTCGGCGACGATCGGCACCTCGACCTGCCGCACGATGTCTTTCAGGGCCAGCGCCGATTCCTGATCGGGGCAGGAGACGCGCACGATGTCGGCGCCGGCCCGCTCCAGCGCCTGGATCTGCTCGACCGTTCCCTTGATGTCATGCGTGACCGTGTTCGTCATTGATTGCACGGTAATCGGCGCGTCGCCGCCGACCGGCACCTTGCCGACATGGATTTGGCGGCAGGGGCGGCGCTGAATATCGCGATACGGCCGGACGCTCATCCTCAACCTCGCCGGAAATGCTCGCTCGGATATAGAACGCTTCGGTGACGGAAAAAAGACCGCGCCCCGCGTGATCGGGATTGCCGCGGGCCGGCTAACCCTGAACTGCCGTCCCGCCGCTCAGCGCCGCGGGATCGAGCGTGACATTGCGGCGCAATGCGCCGAGCGGCCCAATCGCGGGCACCTGCTTGCCGTCTACCGCAATCGTCAGCGCGCCGGCGTTGCCGGTGCGCAGGACCAGGCCGGAGCGCGCCGGCACGCGATAGGTCTCGCCGGTCTTCAACACGCGCGAGAAGACGATTGACTGGTCGGGCGCGCGGATCTGGACCCAGCAGTCTGCGGTGGCTTTGATGTCGATGCGTCCGGCGGCCGCGGCGGCGCTATCCGCGGTGGACACGGAAGACGCGGGCGAAGCGGCGGCGGTCTGCGGCGCGGCAGAAGCGCTGCCAGCGCCGGCGGGATCTGGGGCCGGCGCCTTGGACGGGGCGGCGTCGGGAGGGGCGGCCGCCGCAGCGTTCGGACTCGTGGTTGCCGCGGCCGAACCGGGGAACAGACCCGAACCGAGGCGCGGGTTATTCGCGGGATTGCCCGGAGCATTAGCCGCCGGGGTCGCCGCGGCGATCGGCGGGTTGGCTGGGGTCGTCGTTGGGGAATTGACCGGCGCCTTGATGGCTGGCACGGGCTCCGCCGCAGGCACCGGTGCAGACGCTTTGGCCTCGCCGCCCGCGCCCGCGGCAACCTGATCCGGCGGTGGGATCTGCAGCGTTGGCGGCACCGCGGCGACACGCTCGGGCCGGGCGCGCTCGCCGGTCGACAGGTAGTACCAGGTGCCGTACCCGCAGATCGCCAGGATCAGCGCCACCAGCAGAACCGGGCCACCGGGGAGGCTCCGCTCGGCGAGCGGCGCCGGGAAGGCGAGATCGGGGCGCGCCTGAACGCCCGCCGATTCGGCCTTGTAACGCTCTAGCACCCATTCATCGTCAAGCCCGAGATGCCGCGCATAGGCCCGCACAAAGCCGAGCACATAAGTCGGTCCCGGCAGGTCCTGCGGACGATTTTCCTCGAGCGCCTCGAGAAAGGCCGGCTTGATGCGCAGCACCTCACCGACATCGTTGATGTCGAGCCCCAGTTCCTCCCGCTGCTCGCGCAAGAGCTCGCCAACCGGGCGCGGCTGCGGCGCCGCTGCCGCCGGCTCGTCAACGGCTTCCGTGAAAGGCGCTTTGATCCGCTGAAATATGCTCACGACCTGCTCTCGGTTTGCGCCATCTTAGGGGATGGTGCCGAGCCCTGTCCAATTGTGCTGCCCCCGCTCAGACGGCAATGGCATGGTCGAGCGCATAGGCTTCGAGCCAGCGCCGGAGCGAATGATCGGGGCGTTCGCCAAGTTCATCGAGATAGTGCGCGAGCGCCCCGGCATCGAGGCTGCGGGTCATCGCCTTGACCGGCCCGATCGCTGTGGCGGCAAGCGACAAGGTGCGGAAGCCGAGCGCAATCAACACCATTGCCTCGATCGGGCTCGCGGCCATCTCGCCGCACATGCTGAGCGGCTTCCCGGCGGCATTGCAGGCGGCGATGACCTGGCGGAATAGGGCGAGCATCGGCGCCGACAACAGGTCATAGCGGTCCGCGAGGCGTGGATTGCCGCGGTCGCAGGCAAACAGGAACTGGGCCAGATCGTTGGTGCCGATCGACAGAAAATCGACGCGTTGGAGCAAAGCCGGCAGCTGCCATAACAGCGAGGGTACTTCGAGCATCACGCCGACTCGGACCGAGCGCGGCGGCTCGCGCCCCTCGGCGGCCAGGCGCGCGACTTCCTTATCGAGCAGCGCGCGCGCCTGTTCAAATTCCGCGATCTCGGCGATCATCGGAAATTTGACGTAGAGATCGCGCCCGCCCGCGGCACGCAGTAGGGCGCGCAACTGCTGCCGCAGCATGGCCGGGCGGTCGAGGCCGATACGGATCGCGCGCCAGCCCATTGCCGGGTTCTCCTCGGCGGCATGGGCGAGATACGGCAACACCTTGTCGCCACCGATATCGAGCGTGCGAAACACGATCGGGCGGCTGTCAGCCTGCTCGTAAGCGCGGCTATAAAACTCGGTCTGGTCGGCAACGTCCGGAAAGGCGTGCCGCGTCAAAAGCGGGATCTCGGTGCGGAAGAGGCCGACCCCTTCTGCGCCGGTCACCGGCAGCTGCGTCAGATCGAGCAGCAGCCCGGCATTGAGCAGCAAGCGGACCGCAACCCCGTCGCGCGTCACGGCCGGGGTATCGCGCAACGTGTCGTAATAGGCCCGCCGCTTGCTGCGCGCCGCGATCGTCGCCGCGACCCCCTGCTCGATGTCGCCGCTCGGCCGGATCATCACCTGCCCGTGATCGCCATCGACGATAACCGTGTCGCCGTTGTCGATGCGCTCCACTGCGTCGGTGACGCGCCCGACGACCGGGATGTCGAAGGCGCGCGCGACGATCGCGACATGGGCGGTGGGCGAACCTTCCTCCAGCACCAAGCCGCGTATGCGGCGAGAGGCGTAATCCAACAGCTCGGCCGGCCCCATCGAATGTGCAACGAGGATGAACTCGGCCGGGCCATCCGCGGCGGCGATTCCCGGCGCTTGGCCCGCCAGGTATTGCTGCAGGCGGTTGGCGAGGTCTTCCAGGTCGAACAGCCGCTCGCGCAGATAGGGTTCGCTGATCTGCAGCATGCGGCTGCGCGTCTCGTCGCGCACCTTTTGCACCGCCGCTTCGGCTGTCAGGCCGCTGCGCACTGCCTCGGTGATCCGCCCGAGCCAACCGCGGTCGGCGGCGAACATCCGATAGGTTTCGATGATATCGCGGTGCTCACCCGGCCCGAGCCCTCGGCTCGCATCGACGAGCGCATCGATCGCCTCCTGCATCGCCGCGACCGCATCGCGCAGCCGCTCCTCTTCGGCGATCGCGTCTTCTGCCACGACCTGCCGAATGACGATCTTTGGCTCATGCAGGAGCGCCGGCCCGATCGCCAGCCCGGGATTGAGGCGCAGCCCGTCGAGACGGACCGGCAGGGACGCGCCGCCGCGGCTTTGGGCCATTTCGAGCGGGTTGACCAACTCGCCGCTGGCGGCGAGCTCGGCGACGATCATCGCGATCGTCTGCAATACCTCGATTTCGTCTTCGGTGTAGTGGCGGGGGGTGCGGTTCTGGACGATGAGGACGCCCAAGACGCGGTCGCCGCGCAGGATCGGCACGCCCATTAGCGAGTGATAGACCTCCTCGCCGGTTTCCGGCCGGTAGGCGAAGTCGGGATGCGCTTGCGCCTCAGCGAGCGCGAGCGGGCGGGCCGTCGCGGCGATCTGCCCGACGAGACCCTCGCCGACCCGCAGCCGGGTACGATGCACCGCCTCGGGCCGCAGCCCTTCGGTCGCGAAGAGTTCGAGGACCTCGCCGGCGCGCATGACATAAGCCGAGCACACCTCGGCGACCATCTCAGCCGCGATCACACGCACGATGCGGTCGAGTCGCTCCTGCGCGCTGGCCGAGCCGGCCATGATGCCGCGCAACCGGCGGAGCAGGCGGCGGATCGCGGTGACCTGCCCCGCGGAGTTGCTCGGGGAGATGCCTGGGGAGGCGCCCGGGGCGTTCCCGACATCGCTCATCCGCCGGCGCCCTGGCCCTCCGCCGAGCCCGACAGGGCTGAGGTGAACCGCTGGTCGCGGCCGGCTATCGCCGCGAGCGCCTGGCCGACAAGCTCGGCGAGGATCTCGGCGGTGCTCTGTTCGCGGCTCACGAGGCCGACGCTTTGACCTGCCATCAGCGACCCAGCCTCGACATCGCCATCGATCACGGCGCGCCGCAGCGCGCCCGCCCAGAAATGCTCGATCTCGAGCTGCGCGTCCTTTTGCGACAGCTCGCCACCATTGAAGCGGTCGATGACCTGGCGCTGCACCTCGCGGAAACGGTCGGTGGCCGGGTTTGCGAGCGCGCGCACCGGGATCACGGGAAAGCGCGCATCGAGCTGCACCGACGCGACCGCATCGCGCGCCGACGCGCGAATAAAGGCGCGCTTGAACAGCGGATGCGCGATCGATTCATGGGCGCAGACGAAACGGGTGCCGAGCTGAACCCCCGAGGCGCCCATTTCCAGATAGGAGAGGATCGCCTCGCCCCGCCCGATGCCGCCAGCGACAAACACCGGCACCTCGGTCAGATGCGGCAATACCTCCTGGGCCAGCACGGCCGTCGAGACCGGGCCGATATGGCCGCCGGCCTCGCTGCCCTCGATGACGATCGCATCCGCGCCCATGCGCACGAGCTTCTTCGCGAGCACCAGCGCCGGAGCGAAGCACACGACGCGCGCGCCGCCGGCCCTGATGCGCTGCATTGCGGCGCCGGTCGGGATGCCGCCGGCCAGCACGACATGGCCGACCCGATGCTCGACGCACGCGTCGATCAACTCCAGCAGCTGCGGGTGCATCGTAATCAAATTGACGCCGAACGGGCGCGCGGTGAGCGCTTTCGTTGCGGTAATTTCCTGGTCGAGCAGGGTCGGAGACATAGAGCCTGAGGCAATGACCCCGAACCCGCCGGCATTGGAGATCGCGGCGACCAGATTGCGCTCGGAAACCCAAGTCATCGCGCCGCCCATGATCGCGAGGTCGGCGCCGAGAAAGGCGCGGCCGCGAGCCCACAGCCGATCGAGCCCGGCACGCCGGCGGTCGCCGACCGCGGCCGACGCCTCTGCGCTGCGCGGCCGAGCCTGCGTGAGATCGGCCGCGGCCAACCCGTTGCTCATCCGGGGGCGTCGAGTCCGTACGCCGTGTGCAGCGCCCGCAAGGCGAGCTCGGTGTAATCGGCGGCGATCAGAACGCTGACCTTGATCTCGGAGGTGGAGATCACCTGGATATTGATCCCCTTGTCGGCCAGGGTCTGGAACATCTGCTTGGCGACGCCGGCATGGCTGCGCATGCCGACGCCGATGACCGACACCTTGACGACATTGGGATCGGGCTTCAGCGCGTCGAAGCCGAGCGCCTCGCGGCAACCTTGGAGAACCTCCACGGCGCGGTCGAGATCGGCGCGCGAGACCGTGAAAGTCAGGTCGGTTTTGCCGTCCGCGGAGATATTCTGCACGATCATGTCGACGTTGATTGCGTTGTCGGCGAGCGGGCCGAAGATCGCCGCCGCCACGCCGGGCCGGTCGGCGACGCGCTGTACGGTGATCTTCGCTTCGTCGCGGCTGTAAGCGATGCCGCTGACCACCCGTTTTTCCACGATCTCATCCTCGTCGACTACGAGCGTCCCGGGCGTGTCGGTAAAGCTCGATAAAACCTGGAGGCGTACCCGGTGGTTCATCGCCAGCTCGACCGAGCGCGTCTGCAATACCCGCGCGCCCTGCGATGCCATTTCGAGCATTTCCTCGTAGGTGATTCTACTCAGCTTCTGCGCCTTGGCAACGATGCGCGGATCGGTTGTGTAAACACCGTCGACATCGGTGAAGATATCGCAGCGTTCAGCGTTGAGCGCGGCGGCGAGCGCGACCGCCGAGGTATCGGAGCCGCCGCGGCCCAGCGTCGTCACGCGGCCCCGCGGGCCGATCCCCTGGAACCCGGCGACGACCGAGATCTGGCCTTCGGCGAAGCGCCGTTCGAGTTCGGCGGTGTCGATCGCTTCGATGCGCGCCTTGCTGTGCACGCCGTCGGTGCGGATCGGGACCTGCCAGCCCAGCCAGGAGCGGGCATTGAGACCGAGATCCTGAAGCGCCATCGCCATCAGCCCGGCCGTGACCTGCTCCCCGGACGAGACGACGACATCGTATTCGCGGGCGTCGTGCAGCCGGCTCATCTGGCGGGTCCAGCCGACGAGCTGGTTTGTAGTGCCGGCCATCGCGGAGACGACGACCGCGATCTCGTTCCCCGCATCCGCCTCCCGCTTTACGCGGAGCGCGGCATTGCGGATCCGTTCGAGGTCGGCAACCGAGGTCCCGCCGAATTTCTGGACAATGCGCGGCATTCCTCACTCGTAATGCCCCAAGCCTTGGACCGCAATGCTCGGATCGCGCGGCAGGACCGGGCGCGGCGGCATGGCCGACGCACATTCCGCGCCAAATAAAGTCGGGCAGCGACTCGGTGGCGGCGGTTGCTGGGGTGGCTCGCCCTGCCCATACTCGACCGGATGGCAGGTCATGGACCCTCGGCTCCCGAAACGCGAAAGGCCGGCGGCACGGACAACTTCCGCGACACCGTAGATCCCGACGATATCGGCCGCTTCGCCGCCCAAAGCGCCGGCTGGTGGGACCCGGAGGGCAGCTTTCGCCCCCTTCACCTGCTAAATCCCATCCGTCTGCAATTCGTCCGCCGAGAGCTGCTCGCGTCCTTCGGCCGCGATGCCCGCGCCTTAAGGCCCTTCGAGGGGCTGCGGCTTCTGGATATCGGCTGCGGCGGCGGCCTTGTCGCCGAGCCGATGGCCCGGCTTGGCTTTGCCGTGACCGGCATCGATGCTGCGGCGCCCGCGATCGATATGGCGCGCGAGCACGCCGCGGCGAGCGGTCTCGCGATCGACTATCGATTCGCCACGGCTGAGCAAATTGCGGCCGCCGGCGAGCGGTTTGACGCGGTGCTGGCGCTTGAAATCCTCGAGCACGTCGCCGACCGCGAAGCGTTCTTCGCGGCTATCGGCGCGCTGGTTCGGCCGGGCGGCGCCTTTATCGGGGCGACGCTCAACCGCACCGCGCAATCTTTTGCGCTGGCGATCGTCGGCGCCGAATACCTTCTGGGTTGGCTGCCGCGCGGGACCCATGATTGGAACCGGTTTGTCCGACCGTCGGAATTCGTGCTGGGCCTGCGGCGCCACGGTTTTACGGTGACCCGTCTCGCCGGGCTGAGTTACGAGTGGCGGCGTAGCGAATGGGCCAAAGCGGACGATTTGAGCGTCAACTATATGGTCGCGGCGACGCGGCGGTAGTATGCGCCGGCAGGATCAGGCGTCGGTCTGGATCCAGGGGATGCGGCCGAACTCGATGCCCTCATCGGCGAGCGCCCGCGATTCTTCGGCGCTCGCCTCGCCATAGATCGCATGCGGGTCGGCCTCGCCGTAATGAATGCGGCGCGCCTCCTCGGCAAAGCGCTCGCCGACATAATCGCAATTGGTTTCGACCTGTCGGCGAAATTCCGTCAGCGCAGCGCGCATCTGCGCCGGTGAGATCGGCGGCGCCTTTTCGCGCGAGCGGCCAATATTCGGCGCCATGACAGCCTTCTCAATCTGCGAATCGCCGCAATGCGGGCAGGCGATCTCACCCGCCGACTGCTGCGTCTCGAAACCTTCGCCGTCGCGGAACCACGCCTCGAATTCGTGGCCGGAAGCGCATCGCAACGTAAACAGGATCATCGCGCCGACCTCCTGACCGTTCTATGTATATGCGAACCCACCGCCTAGCAATCCTGTGTCGCGAGTGCTAACGAACCAACAACGTGAAGAATCCGTTTGGGTGCGGCGATTTGCACCGCTGGTCCGGAGCGGCGGGCATGTGCTCGACCTCGCCGCCGGGAGCGGACGCCACACGCGTTTGCTGCTTGATATGGGCGTGTGGGTGACCGCGGTCGACCGCGACATCGCCGCGCTGAAGGAGCTGGCGGGAGCGCGCTGCACCGTGCGTGAGATCGATCTGGAGAATGGCGAGGCCTGGACGCTGGGCGGCGAATATGACGGGATCGTCGTGACCAATTACCTGCACCGCCCGTTGTTCCCGGCGCTCAAAGCCGCGCTCGCGCCGGGCGGGATCGTCATCTATGAGACCTTCGCCGCCGGGAACGAGCGGTTCGGTCGGCCGAGCAACCCTGATTTCCTGCTGCGCCCGGGCGAATTGCTCGACGCCTTCACCGGACTGACGGTCATTGCGTTCGAGCAGGGCGAAGTCAGCCGGCCGCTCCCCGCCGTGATCCAGCGCGTCGCGGCTGCCGCCGGCCCGCTCGGCCAAACGCCAGAATACCGGCTGCCCGAATAAAAAAGCCCGCTCCATCCCATGGGACGGAGCGGGCTTGTTGTTAGAGGCGTGTTGCGGGCCGGCTAGAAGTCCATCCCGCCCATGCCGTGGCTGTGGTCGTGCGACATGCCGGCGCCGGCCTTCGGCTCGGGCCGGTCGGTGACCATCGCCTCAGTCGTGATCAAGAGGCCGGCCACCGAGGCGGCATCCTGCAGCGCGACACGTACGACCTTGGTTGGATCGATGATGCCGGCGGCAACCATATCCTTGTATTCGCCGGCCTGCGCGTCATAGCCGTAATTCGGGTCATTCTTGTCGGTCAGCCTGCCGACAATGATCGACCCGTCGGCCCCGGCATTCTCCGCAATCTGCCGCGCGGGGGACCGCAAGGCCTTGCGCACGATGTCGATGCCGACCTTCTGGTCCGGGTTGGCCGGGGTCAGCTTGTCGAGCGCCTTGATCGCATAAAGGAGCGCCACGCCGCCGCCGGCGACGACGCCTTCTTCGACCGCCGCCTTTGTCGCGTGCATCGCATCGTCGACGCGATCCTTGCGCTCCTTGACCTCGACCTCGCTGCCGCCGCCGACGCGGATAACCGCGACGCCGCCGGCGAGCTTCGCCAGCCGCTCCTGCAGCTTCTCCTTGTCGTAATCGGAGGTGGTCTCTTCGATTTGCGCGCGGATCTGGCCCACGCGGGCAGTGATGTCGGCCTTCTTGCCGGCGCCATCGATGATCGTCGTGTTCTCCTTATCGATGCGCACCTTCTTGGCGCGGCCAAGCATCTCGAGCGTAACGTTCTCGAGCTTGATGCCGAGCTCCTCGGAGATCACCTCGCCGCCGGTCAGCGCGGCGATATCCTCGAGCATCGCCTTGCGGCGATCGCCAAACCCCGGTGCCTTGACGGCAGCGACTTTGAGCCCGCCGCGCAGCTTGTTGACGACGAGCGTCGCGAGTGCCTCGCCTTCGATATCCTCGGCGACGATCAGCAGCGGCCGGCCGCTCTGCACCACCGCTTCGAGCACCGGCAACAGCGGCTGCAGGCCGGAAAGCTTCTTTTCGTGCAGCAGGATGTAGGGATCGTCGAGCTCGGCGATCATCTTCTCGGCGTTGGTGACGAAATAGGGCGAGAGATAGCCGCGGTCGAACTGCATGCCCTCGACGACATCGAGCTCGGTCTCGAGGCTCTTCGCCTCCTCGACCGTGATGACGCCTTCATTGCCGACCTTTTTCATGGCTTCGGCGAGCATCCGGCCGATCTCGACATCGCCATTCGCAGAAATCGTGCCCACCTGCGCGATTTCTTCGTTGCTCGCGACCTTCTTCGAGCGCTTTTGCACATCGGCGACAACCGCCTCGACGGCGAGGTCGATGCCGCGCCGCAAATCCATCGGGTTCATTCCCGCGGCGACCGCCTTGATGCCTTCCCGCACGATGGCATGAGCAAGGACCGTCGCCGTCGTCGTGCCGTCGCCGGCGATCGTGCTGGTCTTGCTGGCGACTTCCTTGACCATCTGCGCGCCCATGTTCTCGAACTTGTCGGAAAGCTCGATCTCCTTGGCGACGGTGACGCCGTCCTTGGTGATGCGCGGCGGGCCAAAGGATTTGTCGATCACGACGTTGCGCCCCTTCGGACCCAGCGTCACCCGCACCGCCTCGGCGAGAATCTCGATGCCGCGCAGCATGCGTTCGCGGGCGTCACTGCTTACTCGGATGTCTTTCGCAGCCATGTTTGTCTGTCCTTTCAGTTGGCAATGATGCCCATGATGTCGGTTTCTTTCATGATGATGAGTTCTTCACCATCGATCTTGATCTCGTTGCCCGACCATTTCCCAAACAGCACCCGGTCTCCGACTTTGACGTCGAGCGGCTGGACTTTGCCGTCGTCGCCGCGCGCGCCGGGACCGGCGGCGACGATGTCGCCCTCCATCGGTTTTTCCTGGGCGGTGTCGGGGATGATGATCCCGCCGGGAGTCTTTTCCGGGCCTTCCACGCGCCGAACCAGCACGCGGTCATGCAACGGACGAAAACTCATCGATTAGCTCCTTAGCGCAGATGTGATTAGGGGATCGCGGGCGCGGCGCCGCGATTTAACTTTCCGATGTATTGGGTACCGAAGCGCCGATGCGCCTCTCGTAAAATCCAAGGATAGACGCCTTGATCGACCTGCGCAAGAACTAATCAGAAAATCCAAAAAACAAACCCTGCGTCATTATTTCGGTTGAACAACAACGATGCTCTTCCCAATTATTATTCTTTGCATCACGTAGCTCGCGAGCTGAGCGCCGCACCCGCAAGAGCAAACAGGACTGGCAGCAGCAAGCTTCCCGTCCCTCCAGCCTGACAGGTTCATCAGATGGCGCAATCCGACACGAGCCGACCCGTCGAGGAACTGGCGCAATCGCTTTATGAGGCGAGCGACCCGGGCGGGATCCCATGGGCCAAGCGTACCCGCATCGTGCGTGAGCCCTGGCTCGAGGCCGCCCGCCTGCAGATTGCCGCGACTGACGACACACCCAACAAGAGCTGAAGGAGCCCGCATTGTGTTTGTGAGATTGATGATTCAGGAAGCCGGCGAGGAATTTCGCGCCACTCTTTCCCAGCGTGATGACGAGAGCAAGGCGCCGGTCAGCGAGCCCGAGACCTTTGTCGTCAAAACCAAGGACGAAGCCAAACGCCGCGCCCGTGCCATGGCGCGCGAATTGGGGCTCGCCACCTTCCGGGTCATCGACAAGGCTCAATAACGCTCGTCTTCGTCGAGTCGATGTGACCGGCTACTGCGCGGCAAGGGCAGACGGACCAGTTCGGGTGCGGTGAAGGAACGGTCGTGCTGTAAGGACGGCACCGTGCGGCGCGCTTTGGCGATCCGCTCGGGCTCGATGCGTGCCGTAATGATCCCCGGCTCCTCGCCGCCATCGGCCAGGATTTCGCCCCAGGGATCGACGATCGCCGAATGGCCGTAGCTGAGTCGGCCGCCCGCATGCTCGCCCCATTGCGCCGGGGCAAAGACAAAGCAGCCATTTTCGATCGCCCGCGCCCGCAATAGTACATGCCAATGCGCTTTGCCGGTTGGCACCGTAAACACCGACGGAACGGCCAGGAAATCGGCGCCGGCCTGCGCAAGCGCGCGGTAGAGATGCGGGAAGCGCACATCGTAGCAGACCGTCATCCCGAGCCGGCCCCACGGGGTCTCGGCGACGACGGTCCCGCCGCCCGGACGATAGGCGTTGCTCTCGCGGTAGCTCTCGCCGCCCGGCAGATCGATGTCGAACATGTGGATCTTGTCGTAGCGGGCGACGATCCCGCCTTGGGCATCGATCAGGAAGGACCGGTTGGCGAGCCGCTCCTCCCCCGGATCGGCGCCGGGCTCGCCGGCTGGATCGATCACGAGTGACCCCACGAGGATCCACGTCCCGGTCTCGCGGGCCAAATCGCGCATCCCGGCGAGAAACGGGTCCTCGGCCTCGCGCCGCGCCTTGTCGCGGCGGCGTTTGCCGCTCTCGATGAAATTGCTGACCTCGGGGGTCATGATCAGCTCGGCGCCCGCATCGCGCGCCCGCCGGATCAGCTGCGTGACCTCGCGCAGATTGGGCTCGGGGTCGGGGCCGGCGGTGAACTGGATGCAGGCCGCCGCAAACGCGGCGCTCACGTGCCGACCCCCAATTTCGGGTCGAGCTTTCCGGCTCGGTCGAGCGCCACCATGTCGTCGCAGCCGCCGATATGCTCGCCATCGATAAAGATCTGCGGCACCGTCGTGCGGCCGCCGGCGCGGCGGATCATCTCGTCGCGCCGCCCAGGCTGCTCCATCAGATCGATCTCGGTGAACTCAACCCCTTTGCGCTCCAGCAAGGCCCGGGCATGAGCGCAATAGGGGCACCACATCGTGCTGTACATCTCGACCTTGGCCATCGAGCCGGTTCTCCGAAAAATGCGTTGCGGGCGGTTGCCGACGCTAGATATGGCGCGGCAATCGCACCCGGAAAAGCTCAATCAGCGTGTGATCGTCACTCGGCCGCGCCGGTCGCGGCCGCGTGCCGCCAACTCATCAGTTCGTCCCAACTCCCCGCTTCCATGAACTGCGCCCAGCGGCGGTACAGGTTGCGCAGGTTGTGCTCGCTCGACTTCGCCTCGGTCAGGTCCATGACCCAGCCGGGCAGGTTGAGGCCGTCCCATTCGTAGTCCGCGATTTCATGCCCCAACCCCTGCTCGTAGTTGTAGGGGTAGCGCCGCGCGATCGTGCCGCGGCTCGCGGCATGGGCGTAGTTCCAGTTCTCCATGTCGTCCTGCTCGGTCAGCCCGGCCGGACCCGAATAGCGGATGTAATAGTCGCGCAGGAAGGATTTGACCTCGGCCGGTGCCGCGGCGTCGACGAGATACCAGCGCCAGACCTCGGTCTGGTGCGCGCCGCGCGGATGCCATACCGCGATCGTCCGGGGCTGGCGCGGATGCAAGGCGGTGTTCGGAAAGACCTCGCCGGGGCTGCCCGTGACGCGGCCCCATTCGCCGAGCCGGCGCCGCCGCTCGTCTTCGCAATGCGCAAAGTATTCCGACACGACCGAGGAATGCCGATACGCGGCCGGTATCACTTCGCCCTTCGGCAGCGCGTAAACGCCGGTCTGATGCCCACGCTCCGGGAAACAGATCTGGAGTCGGCGCGCCATCTGCCGCTCGCGCATGTCGCGACGCCCGCTGCCCGACGGACCGATGCCGACCAGATCGACCGAGCGGTGGCTGATGTTGTGATAGCTGTCGCCGCTGAAATTCTCGGCCGGGAATTTCCAATTGCAGGGGATGAGCCATTTCTGAACCCCGCCGATGACTTCGCTGCCGCCCTCGCTGCCGTCCCAGCTGTCGAGCGTCAGGTCGAGATAGCGGCGGAAATCGCCGAGATATTCGAAGAAGGATGGCGCCGCTGGATCCCAGGTGGCCCAGACCGTCCCCTTGTAGCGGGCGAGTTGCGCGACCTCGACCAGACCCCATTGCGCACGATCCAAGGTCGAGTGATACGCCTCGCGGAAAAATGGCACACCGACGAGACGGCCATCGGTGCCGTAGCTCCAGCCATGATACGGGCAGGTAAAGACCGCCGTGTTGCCCTCGTCATAGCGGCACACCTTCATGCCGCGATGGCGGCACGAATTCAGAAAGACATGCACCTCGCCGACCCGGTCGCGGCAGAGGATGACCGACTCCTCCCCCATACCGGACACGGCGAAATCGCCAGGGTTGGGGATCTGGCTCTCGTGACCGACGAACAGCCAGGCCCGCGCGAAGAGCCGCTCCAATTCCGCGTGATAGATCGCGTCGCTGACGAAGATCTCGCGGCTGAGCCGGCCGGCCTTCAGATCGACCATGCCGGGCCGATAATCTTGGCTCAACGTTATGGCCATGGGCCACCTCACGATGGATACTGCCGGCCTCAGCCGCCGGCGCGCACGGCCCGCGACAGGGTCAGAACGCCGACAAACGCGGCGCCGGCGCGGCGCAAGACGCGGGCGCATTCCTCGACTGTGGCGCCGGTCGTCAACACATCGTCGACCAGCACGATCCGCTTACCTTTGACATCCCGACCGCGGCGGACCGCGAAGGCGCCGCGCACGTTGCGCGCCCGCGCCGCCGGGCCGAGCCGACCTTGGGATGGGGTCCGGCGGCGGCGAACCAGCCCATCCGGCATGACGGGCGGACCGCCGGCCGCGCGGACCGCGTGCGCCAGCAATCCGGCCTGGTTGTAGCGGCGGGTGAAGAGCCGCGTCCAATGCAGCGGCACTGGCACGATGATGTCGGCGCCGTCGAGCAACTCCACGCCGGCGCGGCCCATCCAGCGGCCGAGCGCCCTTGCGACATGCGTGCGGTCGCCATGTTTCAGCGCGAGCACCAGGTGCCGGCTGTGCTTGTCGTAGCGCATGACGGCGCGTGCCCGGTCCCAGCTCGGCTTCTGCCTGGCGCAATCGGCGCACACCGCCTCTTCGCCCATCGGGTGCGGAAAGGGCAGGCCGCAGATGGCACACCAGGGCGGTGCAAAGAACGTCATGCCGGCCCAGCACGGGCTGCACAGCGCGTCGGGCTCGTCGACAATCGTGCCGCAAGCGAGACAGCGCGGCGGCAGGACGCCATCGACGACGGCGCGGCCGAGCCGGCGCAACTGTGGAGCAAGAACCTCCGAAACCTGCACGCGTCAGCTCAGCCTTTGTAGAGCACAATATCAAATATTACCAATTTCGATCCAGCCTCGAGATCAGGAGTAGCATCGAGGGTATTTGTAATAAGCAGCTGCTTTGCGCCGGCACTGTTCAGAAACGGATCTGTCGAATTGTAAGGATCGCCGTCAAAATACATTTGCGTCACGAGACGGTCATTTTTTCCGGTCACTTGGAAATGGATGTGTGCCGGTCGAATTAAATTTGGGCCGGCAGGGTAGGCTGCCGGCTTTATTGTGGTGAACCGATACCGTCCCTCTGCGTCGGTATCCAGGACGGCGGAGCCTTCGAAGTTGGGGTCGAGGGGCGCTGGATTCGTGTCACTCGGATGGGTGTAGCGCCCGCGAGCATTGGCCTGCCACACTTCGACTTTCGCATTGCGAACCGGCTCGCCGGAAAGATTCAGCACCTTTCCCATCACATTGAGCACTTGTCCCTCGGCACGGCCAGACCGACCGGGAACTCTCGTCAGGTCGGTCGTCTGTGGCATCTCGCTCAGCGGATAGAATGGGCCGAGTATCTGGCCGGGAGTTCGCCGCAAGCTGGCCTCTGCTCGGGCCGTCGTCGCTAAGCCGGATAGGCCGAACGACGCTGCGATCGCAGCCATCAAAAGGATGTCGCGCCGACCGAGGTCCGAAACCGAGTAGGTCGCCATCCTTGACCTCCCTAGACCCGCGTTGCCGGTGACGCCGAAGTGCTCGCTTATCTGCGAGGGGGAAATATAACGCGGTGCGGCAATCCGGCTCAACAAACTAGCGTCGACGTACCCATCAGGTCGGGGTGCAGTCCGCATTAAGGGCTAGACATACCCGCAGATGGCGCACCAGGGCGGTGCAAAGAACGTCATGCCGGCCAGCAGGGGCGGCCCAGCGCGTCGGGCTCGTCGACAATCATGCCGCAAGCAAGACAGCGCGGCGGCAGGACGCCATCGACCACGGCGCGGCCGAGCCGGCGCAATTGAGCCGGGAGGGTTGCCGAAAGCTGCATCGCTTCCCATCATCCCCCTGCACCCGCGCGCGTCAACCGCAACGCGCGAGCCTAGCGAGGCTGCTCGCCGAAATGCCCTCGGATCCGCCCGCGACCGCCCTGTTCGACCGGCGCGCCTGGCGCCTGCACCGCGACCGCGCGGCGCGCCTGACGCGAGGTCAGGGGGGCGGGGCCGATTTTCTGCATGCCGAGATCGCGGATCGGCTGATCGACCGGCTCGATCTGGTCAGCCGCGAATTCCCGATCGTCCTGGATCTCGGCGCGCGGGACGGCGCGCTGATGCGGACAGTGGCGATGAGGCCCGGCACTGTTCAGGTCGTCGCGGCCGAGCCTTCCGCCACCTTTCTGACTACCGCGCCGGCGCCGCGCGTCGCGGCCGATCCCGAATTTCTGCCGTTCCGCCAGGCGAGCTTCGACCTGATCGCCAGCGTCATGGCGCTGCATTGGACCGCCGATCTCCCCGGCGCGCTCGTGCAGCTGCGCCAGGCCTTGAAGCCGGACGGGCTCTTCTTGGCGGCGATGCTCGGCGGCCAGACCCTCGTCGAACTGCGAACGGCACTGTTCGAGGCCGAACTGGCCGAGGAGGGCGGGGTCAGTCCGCGTGTCTCGCCGTCGATCGAACTCGGCGATGCCGCCGCCTTGCTGCAACGCGCCGGCTTTGCGATGCCAGTCGCCGACAGCGAGACGATCACGGTGACTTTTGCCGATCCGCTGGGCCTGATGCGCGATCTGCGGGGAATGGGCGAGACCAACGCGCTGGCCGCGCGTCGCCGCAGCCCGATGCGCCGCGCCACCCTGGCCCGCGCCGTTGCCCTTTATGCTGAGCGGTTTCCCAATACAGACGGGCGTATTCCCGCAACTTTCGAGGTCCTGTTCCTTGCCGGCTGGGCGCCGCATCCCAACCAGCCGCAGCCTTTGCCACGCGACAGCGCCACGCACAATCTCGCCGACGCGCTGAAGAAATCCGGTTAGAGCAGATCGCGCAGCATCGCGACGAGCGGTTTGTCGGCAGGCGGCATCGGATAATCGCCGAGCCGCGCCGGCCGGACCCATTTCAACTGTTGCCCTTCGCGCGCCGTCACGATGCCCGACCATTTGCGGCACACATACAGCGGCATCAGCAGATGGAAATCGGAGTAGCCGTGCGAGGCGAAGGTGAACGGTGCGAGGCAGCTCGCCTCGACATCGATGCCGAGCTCTTCTTCAAGCTCGCGGATCAGCGCCCGTTCCGGCGTCTCGCCGTCATGCACCTTGCCGCCGGGAAATTCCCAGAGCCCGGCCATGGGCTTGCCCTCCGGCCGCTGAGCCAACAGCACGCGGCTGTCGGCGTCGATCAGCGCGACGGCCGTCACTAGGACGATCGGCTTGGCCGCCTCAGCTGCGGTAACTGCCATTGATATCGATGTAGCCATGCGTCAGGTCGCAGGTCCAAATCGTGGCGCGGCCGGAGCCGATCCCGAGATCGACCGCGATATGGATCTCGCGGCCCTTCATGTGCTCGCTGACCGGCCCTTCGCGATAGCCCGGCACCGGACCGCCCTCGGCGGCGATCTGGATGCCGCCGACCGAGATCGACAACCGGTCGCGCTCGGCCTTCTCGCCGGCTTTGCCGACCGCCATGACGATGCGGCCCCAATTGGCGTCCGCCGCCGCGATCGCGGTCTTGACCAGGGGCGAGTTGCCGATCGACAGACCGATGCGACGTGCCGCCCGGTCGTTCTCGGCGCCGGTCACCTCGATCGTGACGAATTTCTCGGCGCCCTCGCCGTCGCGCGCGAGCTGCTGCGCCAAATCAATCGACACCGCATCGAGCGCGCGGCGGAAATCCGCAAGGCGCGGATCGCGGGCATTTGTGATCGCGGCATTCTTCGCCTGGCCCGTCGCGCAGAGCAGCACCGTGTCGCTCGTCGAGGTATCGCCGTCGACCGTGACGCAGTTGAAGGACTTGTCGGCGGCCTCCTTAAGGAGCGGCTGCAGCACGGTGGCGGGCAAGGCCGCGTCGGTGAACAGGTAGGCCAGCATCGTCGCCATATCCGGCGCGATCATGCCCGAGCCTTTGCAGAAGCCGTTGATCCGCACGGTCGTCCCCTCGATGACCGCGGTCGCCGTGGCGCCCTTCGGGAAGGTGTCGGTCGTCATGATCGCGCGCGCCGCTGGCTCCCACCCGGCAGCATCCAGCAGCGGTGCGATTTTGGGCAGCGCATCGACGATTTTGGCCGCCGGCGGCGGCTCGCCGATAACGCCCGTCGAGGAGATGAAGACCTCCCGCGGGCTGCAGCCGAATAGCTGGGCCGCGGCCGCGGCGGTGCGCTCGCAGACGTCGCGCCCGGCGCGGCCGGTGAACACGTTGGCGTTGCCCGAATTTACGACGATCGCCCGCACGGAGCCGTCGGGCAGACAGGCGCGGCACCAATCGACCGGCGCGCCGGGCGTCTTCGATTGCGTGAGCACGCCGGCAATCGTTGTCCCCGGCGCTAGTTCGGCCAACATGACGTCGTTGCGCCCGGCATAGCGCACCCCCGCGGCATAGGCGGCGAGGCGCACGCCCGCAATCGGCTTCAGGTCGGGAAAACCGGCAGGGGCGAGCGGGGAAATGGCGGGCATTGGCGGTCGTCTCCGGAGGCGCGGGGCGGGCGGCGTTGATGTCGCATATCGGGCCGGCGCGAACAAGTCGCGCCCAAAATTGTATGTTCAATGGAAAGCCGGCGGGCGGGCAGGCCGAATTGACACCCCCGCAGCGCCGGCCTATCTGTCAATTGTCGCCGTGCGCTCGCTTTCTCACCCAGACATCTCCCTCCCGAGGTCCTCATGTTAGGCGCCTTAGCCCGGCGGCTGTTCGGCACCGCCAACGATCGTTACGTCAAGAGCCTCGGGCCGCTGGTCGAGCAGATCAACGATCACGAGGCGGAACTGGAGCAGCTCTCGGACGAGGCGCTGCGCGCCAAGACCGCGGAGTTCAAGCAGCGGCTCGAAGACGGGGCGGAACTCGACGATCTGATTCCGGAAGCATTCGCGACCGTGCGCGAGGCCGCCAAGCGCACGCTCGGGCAGCGCCATTTCGACGTGCAGATGATGGGCGGCATCGTGCTGCATCGCGGCATGATCGCCGAGATGAAGACCGGCGAAGGCAAGACCCTCGTCGCGACGTTGCCGGTCTATCTCAACGCGCTGACCGGGAAAGGCGTCCACGTCGTCACGGTCAACGATTACCTCGCCAAGCGCGATGCCGAGTGGATGGGACAGATCTACCGGTTCCTCGGCATGACGGTCGGATGCATCGTCCATGAGCTCGATGATGCCGAGCGCCAGCAGGCGTATCTGTGCGACGTCACCTACGGCACCAATAACGAGCTCGGCTTCGACTATCTCCGCGATAATATGAAGTTCCGGCTCGAGGAGATGTGCCATCGGCCGTTCCATTACGCGATCGTCGACGAGGTGGATTCGATCCTGATCGATGAGGCGCGGACGCCGCTCATCATCTCCGGCCCGACCGAAGACAATTCCGAGCTTTATATCCAGGCCGACAAGCTGATCCCGGCTCTCGTCGCCGAGGATTACGAGAAGGATGAAAAGCAGCGCACCGTCACGCTGACCGAAAGCGGCCAGGAGAAGATGGAGCGGCTGTTGCGGGAAGCCAATCTCCTGAGCGCCGGCTCTCTCTACGACATCCACAACGTCTCGCTCGTGCATCACGTCAACCAAGCGCTGCGCGCCCATAAGCTGTTCGCCCGCGACACCGACTACATCGTCAAGGACGACAAGATCGTCATCATCGACGAGTTCACCGGCCGCATGATGGAGGGTCGCCGCTACTCAGAGGGGCTGCACCAGGCGCTCGAAGCCAAGGAAGGCGTTACCGTCCAGAACGAGAACCAGACGCTCGCTTCGATCACTTTCCAGAACTATTTCCGCATGTACCCGAAGCTCGCCGGCATGACCGGCACGGCGATGACCGAGGCCGAGGAGTTCGGCGATATCTACAAGCTCGACGTCATCGAGATCCCGACCAACGAGCCGTGCATCCGCGCCGACAATGACGACGAGGTCTACCGCACGACGCGCGAGAAATATGACGCCGTGGTCGAGCAGATCCTGGAGTGCGTCGGCCGCCGGCAACCGGTCTTGTGCGGCACGGTCAGCATCGAGAAATCCGAGGCACTGTCGGAGCTGCTGACAAAAAAGAAAATACCGCACCAGGTGCTGAACGCGCGCTACCACGAGCAAGAGGCCTACATCATCGCGCAGGCCGGCCGCCCGGGTAATGTGACGATTGCGACAAACATGGCCGGCCGCGGCACCGACATTCAGCTCGGCGGCAATCTCGACATGCGCCTCAAGGCCGATCTGGCCGAGATCGAGGATGCTGCCCAGCGCGAGACCCGCGCGGCCGAAATCCGGGCCGAGATCGAGGCGGCGCGCGAAGTGGTACGCCAAGCCGGGGGCCTCTTCGTGATCGGCAGCGAGCGCCACGAAAGTCGCCGGATCGACAACCAGCTGCGCGGCCGCTCGGGACGCCAGGGCGATCCCGGCGCCTCCAAATTCTTCGTTTCATTGCAAGACGATCTGATGCGGATCTTCGGCTCCGAGCGGATGGATTCGATGCTGCAGCGGCTTGGCCTCAAGGAAGGCGAGGCGATCATCCATCCCTGGGTCAACAAGGCGCTCGCCAAGGCGCAGCAGAAGGTCGAAGCGCGCAACTACGACATCCGCAAGCAGCTGCTGAAATTCGACGACGTCATGAACGACCAGCGCAAGGTCGTCTACGAGCAGCGCCGCGACATCATGAGCGCGCGCGACGTCGCCGCGACGGTTGCCGATATGCGCAACGATTCGGTCACCGATGCGGTGGCCCGCGCCATCCCCGAAAACTCATTACCCGAGCAGTGGGATCTCGCTGCGCTACACGCCGAATGCCTGCGCCTCCTGGCGCTCGATCTGCCCTTGGCGGAATGGGCCAAGGAAGAGGGGATCGACGGCGAAACGGTCGAGGAGCGGATCATTGCGGCCGCCGACCGCAAGATGGCCGAAAAGACCGCGAATTACGGCGCCGAACTAATGCGCATGGCCGAGAAGAGCCTGTTGCTGCAGCTGCTCGACCAGACCTGGAAGGACCACCTCCTGTCGCTCGACCATCTCCGCCAAGGCATCAACCTGCGGGCCTACGCGCAACGCGATCCCCTCAACGAATACAAGCGCGAGGCGTTTGACCTCTTCGAGGAGATGCTTGTCAATCTGCGGCAGCAGGTAACCTCGGTGTTGAGCCATGTCGAGCTGCGCATGGAGCCACCGCCCCCGCCGCCCCCCGGCTACGCCGAGATGATCTTCGGCGAGCCGATCGCGGCCGAGCAGGAGATGGAATTTGCGGAGGCGGGTGCGCCCGCGGCGATGCCCGCCGGCCGATCGCGGCCGCGGCGCGGCAACGGCCATGCTAATGGCGATGGCGGCAACGGGCTGCCGCGCGAGCGGGGAGGGGAGCGGCTCGGCGCGCCTCGGGCGCCCTGGGCCGGCACGCCGCGCAATGCGGCCTGCCCCTGCGGCTCGGGCAAAAAATTCAAGCACTGCCACGGCCGCATCTGAGCCGCCGGCCGGCATTTCTGGGACGGTCTGGAACGGCAGAGATGCGGATCGGGCGGCTCGCAGCAGCCGGCGCTTTCTTCTTCGTGCTGATCGGCGTCGCGCTGCCGCTCTCGGCCCAGAACTTCGCCACCGATATTCCGTTGCCGTCCGGCGGCAGCGAGCGTGTGCTGTTTGCCGCTTCAGCGGCCCCTCATGCCATTCTGATCATGTTTCCGGGCGCGACGGGCATTGTCGAGATCGCCCCGGGCGGGACCACGACCAACCGCAACTTCCTCGTGCGCACGCTGCCGCTATGGGTTGCGCAGGGCTTCGCCGTCGAGGTTCTAGGCTCGCCCAACGGCACCTCGCTGCTCGGCCAGCGTCATACCCCGGGCTACCTCGTCGCGATCGATCGCGCGGTCGATTTCGCGCGCTCGCGCGCCAACGCGCCGATCTGGCTCGTCGGCACGAGTCAGGGCTCGACCGCCGCGGCTAACGGCGCGGCTCATCTCGGCGGCAAAATCGCCGGCCTCGTGCTGACCTCCTCGGTGACGCGCCCCAATCGCTCGGGCGAGACGGTATTCGACAGCGAACCGGGCTTGATCCCGCAACCCGCTCTGATCGTCGCCAACCAAGGCGACACCTGCAGGGCAACGCCGCCGGGCGATGCTCCGAGCGTGGCTGCGGCCCTGGCCCGCTCGCCGCGCAAAGAGGTCGTCTTTGTGGCAAGCGATCAGATCCAGTCCGATCCCTGCGAGGCGCTCTCGCCGCACGGGTTTCTCGGCATTGAGCCGGCGGTCGTGCACCGCATCAGCGATTGGATCCGCGCCGCGCCGGTCCGGTGATGACGCTTCCTTCGGGTCTCTGCCTCGTCACCGGAGCCACCGGGTTTGTCGGCTCGGCGGTGGCGCGCGTCCTGCTCAAGGCCGGGCATCCGGTGCGCGTATTGGCGCGGCCGCGCAGCGATCGGCGCAATCTCAAGGGGCTCTCGGTCGAAATCGTACAGGGTTCGCTCGAAGATGCGGCTTCGCTCGCCGCCGCGGTCGCGGGGTGCCGGTATCTGTTTCATGTCGCGGCCGATTACCGGCTGTGGGTACCGGATCCCGGAGCGATGTTCCGCGCTAATGTCGAGGGCACGCGCGAGCTGATGCTGGCGGCGCTCGCGGCCGGTGTTGAGCGGATCGTCTATACGAGCAGCGTCGCGACGCTGGGCATCGTCTCGGATGGCGTTGCCGATGAAGAGACGCCGAGCCGGGCCGAGGACATGATCGGCCCCTATAAGCGCTCGAAATTCCAGGCCGAGGCCGTCGTCCGCGATCTCGTCGCCGAGCGGTCGCTGCCGGCTGTCATCGTCAACCCGTCCACGCCGATCGGACCGGGCGACATCAAGCCAACGCCGACCGGCCGCCTGATTGTCGAGGCGGCGCAGGGCCGGGTGCCGGGATTTGTCGATACCGGGCTCAACGTCGTGCATGTCGAGGATGTCGCGCTCGGGCATCTCTTGGCCGCGGATGCCGGCGAGATCGGTCGCCGCTACATTCTTGGCGGCGAGAATATGAGCCTGGCGGAGATCCTGGCCGAGGTGGCGCGGCAGACGGGCCGCCGACCGCCCTCCATCCGGATCCCCTACGCCGCGATCCTGCCGATCGCAGCCGGGGCGGAGGCGCTCGCACGGTTGACCGGCCGCGAGCCTTTCGTCACGCTGGATGGCGCGCGCATGTCGAAGAAGAAAATGTTCTTCAGCTCGGCGCACGCAGTGCGCGAGTTGGGTTACGCGCCGCGGCCGGCGCCCCAGGCGATTGCCGATGCGGTCGCCTGGTTCAAAGCCAACGGGTATCTCGGATGACCGCTCTTGCCGCCGAGACTCCGCCGCCCCAAGAGGGCACCCTCGAGACTCCGTCCGGCAAAGGGCGAAGCGGCGAGAACTTCCCCGTCGGCTCCTGGCTGATTCGGCGCGACCTGCGGCCGCATGTGCACGCCTTCTATCGTTTCGCCCGCAACGCAGATGACATTGCCGACAACCCGGCATTAACCCCTGACGACAAGGTGCGACGGCTCGATCGAATGGCGGCGATCCTGGACGGCGCCGCTTACGGCCCGCCGGGCGAGGATTCGCCGGCCGCGCTGGCGATGCGCCAAAGCCTCGCCGAGACCGGTGTTACCGCGCAGCATTGCCATGATGTGCTGCACGCCTTCCGGCTCGACGCGACAAAGCTGCGCTACCGCGACTGGGACGATCTGATGGGCTATTGCCGCTATTCGGCGTCGCCCGTCGGGCGGCAACTGCTCGATCTTCATGGCGAAAGCCGCGACACCTGGCCGCCATCCGATGCGCTCTGCTCCGCGTTGCAGGTGCTCAATCACCTGCAGGATTGCGCCGCCGACTACCATGCGCTCGATCGCGTCTACCTGCCGCTGGACGATCTCGGGGCGGCCGGCTGCACCGTCGAGGCACTCGCGGCGCCGGCCGCGGTCCCCGGGCTGCGGCGCGTTATCGATTCGCTGCTCGACCGCACCGAAGCGTTGATCGCCGCCGCGCGCGACCTGCCACCCCGTGTCGCGGCGCGAGGCCTGCGATGGGAATCGGCGGTCATCGTCGCGCTCGCGGGCCGCCTTGCGCTCCGGTTGCGGCGCGGCGACCCGCTGGCAACCCGGGTCAAGCTCTCGAAAAACGATTTCGCGGCAGCATTCCTGACCGGTATCCTCGCCCGCAGAGGATGACTGGAACGGTGTGGCATACCGTCGGGGCCGCCCCCGACGCGGAGTCGTTGCGCCAGGCCATTCGCCAAAGGGTCGAGGCGGCCGGAACCTCGTTCTATTGGGCGATGCGGCTCCTCTCTCGTGAGCGCCGCGACGGCATGTACGCGATCTACGCGTTCTGCCGCGAGGTCGACGACATCGCCGACGATACTGCGCCACCGGCCCAAAAGCAGGCGGCGCTAGCCGCATGGCATCGCGAGATCGACGAGCTCTATGCCGGCAGTCCGCAACAGCTCGTCGCCCGAGCACTCGTCGAGCCGGTCGAGCGCTATCGGCTGCGCCGCGATGACTTCCACGCTGTTATCGACGGTATGGAAATGGATGCGGCCGAGGATATCCGCGCCCCGGACCTCGCCACCCTCGACCTGTATTGCGGCCGGGTCGCGGGCGCGGTCGGGCATTTGTCGGTGCATGTCTTCGGCGATGCGGGCCCTGCGGCGCATACGGTCGCCGACCATCTCGGCCGTGCGCTGCAGTTGACCAACATCCTGCGCGACCTGGACGAGGATGCGCGGCGCGGGCGGCTCTATTTGCCCCGCGAGATCCTCGATCGGCACGGCATCGCCACCACCGAGCCGCTGGCGGTATTGCGGCATCCGGCATTGCCGGCGACGTGCCGCGATGTCGCCGCTTTGGCCGTGACGCATTTCGACAAAGCCGCCGAAGCGATGGCGGTTTGCTCGCGCTGGGCGATGCGGCCGGCTGCGGTCATGGGCGCCTTCTATCGCGGCATGCTCGACGCACTGCTGCGCGAGGGCTGGCGCGATCCGAGCCGTCGCGTCCGGCTCTCAAAATCGCAAAAGCTGCGGCTGGTATTGCGCCACGGGCTTCTATGACGCGGCCTGGCCGGGTGCATATCATCGGTGCCGGGGTCGCCGGTCTGGCCGCGGCTGTCGCGCTGAGCGCGGAACGCCGCCCCATTTCGCTCTACGAAGCGAGCCAGCACGCGGGTGGACGGTGCCGCTCATTCTTCGACAGCGAGCTCGGCTGCCGGATCGATAACGGCAACCATCTGCTGCTCGCCGGCAATTCGGCGGCGCTTGCCTATATCGAGCGAATCGGCGCGCTTGATACCTTCGAGCGACCGGCGGAGGCCGCGGTCCCGTTTGTGGATCTTGCGACCGGCGAGCGCTGGGAGTTGCGGCCCAACCGCGGTGCTCTGCCCTGGTGGCTGTTCGATAGCGGACGCCGGGTGCCAGGAACAAGGCCCCGAGATTATCTCGAAGCGCTGCGGCTGAGCCGTGCACCCGCGACTGCGACCGTCGCCGCGGTGCTCGATCCGAAAAGCCTGCTGTTCCGGCGGCTCTGGGAGCCGCTCGCGGTGGCGGCATTGAACACGGGCGCCGAAGAGGGCTCGGCCCGGCTCTTCTGGCGGATCCTAGTTGAGACGCTCGGCCGCGGCGGTGCGGCGTGCCGTGCTCTGGTGCCACATGAGGGCCTATCCGAAAGCCTTATCGACCCCGCCTTGGCATTGTTGCGGCGACAGGGCGCCGAGATCCGGTTCGGCGCGCGGCTGCGCGGCATCGAGTTTGCCGACGGGCGCGCTGTCGAATTGCTCTTCGAGAGCAGCCAAGTCCCGCTCGGCGCTTCCGACAGCCTGATTCTCGCGGTGCCGGCCAGCGTGGCGGCGCGCCTCGTCCCGGGACTCACCGTCCCGGACGAGCACGCGCCGATCGTCAACGCCCATTACCGCTATGTCGCGCCGGCCGAGGCCCCGCTCTTCGCCGGGCTGGTAGGCGGTACGGCGGAGTGGGTGTTCAAGAAACGCGAGGTCGTCTCGGTCACGGTCAGCGCCGCCGATCGGCTGCTGGATGAGTCGGCCGAGAGCTTGGCTGGGCGGCTGTGGCGCGATGTCGCGGCGGCTTACCGAATCGCCAGCGTTCCGGTGCCGCCGGCGCGGATTGTCAAGGAGCGGCGCGCGACGTTTCGGGCCACCCCGGAGCAGGTGAAAAGGCGGCCGAGCACCGCCACTCCGTGGAACAATCTTCACCTTTCAGGCGATTATGTCGATACTGACTTGCCTGCTACGATTGAAGGCGCTATTCGCTCCGGCTTTGCCGCAGCAGGCCGCACCAGTCGAGATCACAACCCCTCCACGGCCGTTATCCCGGTCACGATGCGGCGGACGGACATCCCCGAAACCACAGAGGATCGCCAGCGCGCTTTGCCATGACCCAGGGAATGACGGCGAGAGCCAAAAACGAGCCGATCGTCAGCCTGGCGTTGCATGTGCCAGGCCTAAACGACGCGATCGGCCGCGCGGCCGCTTCGCTGCTGTCACTGCAGCGTGAGGACGGCCATTGGGTGTTCGAGTTGGAGGCCGATGCGACAATCCCGGCCGAATATGTCCTGCTGCAGCATTATCTCGGCACGCCGGAGCCCGATCTCGAACGGCGCATCGCGCGCTATCTCCAATCCACGCAGGCCGAGCATGGCGGCTGGCCGATGTTCCATGGCGGCGAATTCGACCTGAGTGCGACGGTCAAGGCGTACTTTGCGCTGAAGGCCGCCGGCGATCCGATCGACGCGCCGCACATGCAGCGCGCCCGTGCGGCGATCCTGGCGCGTGGCGGCGCCAGCCGCTGCAACGTCTTCACCCGAATCCTGCTCGCCCTGTTCGGCGAGGTGCCGTGGAACGCGGTGCCGGTCATGCCGGTCGAGATCATGCTGCTGCCAAGCTGGTTCCCGTTTCACATCGACAGGATCTCCTACTGGTCGCGAACCGTCCTGGTGCCGCTTCTTGTGCTGATGGCCCTGCGGCCAAAAGCGCGCAATCCGAATGGCATCCGTATCCCCGAGCTGTTCGTCGAGCCGCCTGAGACGGTGCGCCACTGGATCCTGCCCGCGACGCCGTCGGCGACCGGCTATGCCTTCACATTGCTCGACCGCATCGTGCGCCTTGCCGAGCCAATGTTCCCGGCGGAGCCGCGCCGCCGTGCGATCGAGAAGGCGGTCACCTTCGTGACTGAGCGCCTCAACGGCGAGGATGGGCTCGGCGGCATCTTTCCAGCGATGGCCAACTCACTGATGATGTTCGACTGCCTCGGCTACCCGCCGGACCACCCGGACCGGGTTGCCGCGACAGCGGCATTGCGCAAGCTCGTCGTTGACAATGGCGAGCAGGCCTATTGCCAGCCTTGCCTGTCCCCGATTTGGGACACGGCGCTTGCCTGTCACGCGTTGATGGAAGTCGGCGAGACCCGTCTGACGCCCGCGGTGCGGCAAGCGCTGGATTGGCTCGCCGAGAGGCAGGTGCTCGACAGGGTTGGCGACTGGGCGATCGCTCGCCCCGGGCTCCGACCGGGCGGCTGGGCCTTTCAGTACGCCAATCCGCACTACCCCGATCTTGACGACACCGCGGCCGTGGCATTGGCGCTCGACCGCTTTGACGGAGCCGCATACGAGCCGGGAATCGACCGGGCGGCCGAATGGATCCTCGGCATGCAGAGCCGCAACGGCGGCTGGGCGTCGTTCGATGCCGACAACACGCATTACTACCTCAACCATATTCCGTTCGCCGATCATGGCGCGCTGCTTGATCCGCCGAGCGCCGATGTCAGCGCACGCTGTCTCGGCTTTCTGGCGCAGCGCGGCTTCTCGCCCGATCACCCCGCCGTCGCGGGCGCCCTGGACTTTCTGCGGCGCGAACAGGAGGCGGACGGCAGCTGGTTCGGCCGCTGGGGCACCAATTACATCTACGGCACCTGGTCAGTGCTGGCCGCGCTCAACGCGATCGGCCTCGACCCGGCCTCGCCCGAGATCCGGCGCGCTGTAGTTTGGCTGTTATCGTATCAACGCGCGGATGGCGGTTGGGGTGAATCCGGCGAGAGCTACTGGCCCGACAAGCCGCATGGCGAGGCGCCGGACAGCACCGCCTCCCAGACGGCGTGGGCGCTCCTCGCGTTGATGGCAGCCGGCGAGGTCGCGCATCCGGCAGTGGCGCGTGGCATCGCTTACCTGATCGAGAGCCAGGATCGCGACGGCAATTGGAACGAACCGTGGTACACGGCTGTGGGCTTCCCGCGCGTCTTCTATCTGCGCTACCACGGCTATCGCGCGTTTTTCCCGCTCTTTGCCCTCGCGCGCTATCGCCGGTTGTCGCTGGCCAATTCGCGGCGGGTCGCCTTCGGACTGTAGCCTGCGCCGCCGGATCGGCCGGGAACCCGGCCTAACTTCCCGCGTAGACCCCTCGCGCTTTATGCCGGATGCCCTGGCGCCGCCGCGCTTCGCCTATATGCCGTTTGGCGCCGGGCCGCGCGTCTGCGTTGGCGCGTCGTTTGCGTTGACCGAACTGGTGCTCGTGACTGCCACCTTAGTGCAGGCGTTCCGAATCGAGCTGGCTCAGCATCGCCCGATCGCGCCGGTTGGGTTGGTCACCCTGCAGCCGGAGACGCCGCCGCCCTTCCGGCTGATCCCGCGCGGTTCAGGCTGATCTGCAACAACGGCCCGGAAAGTGCGGCTCCGGCAAGGCGCCGCGGCGATTTTTTTGTAGCCAATTGCCGCCGGGTCGCGTAGGGAAAGTGCGACGCTGGATAGCCGATTGCTGCTGCGGTATGCATAAGCCTGGATAGCCTGCCGTGTCCCGCACACGGGGGGTGTGGGGCTAAATCGCGGGTTGTGTCATTCCGAATGCTCATGCCGGTTTTCGCAGCGAAGGGGACTGAATGCGCATTTTGACACCGGTGCTCTGCACCTCCGGCCTTGCGGCGGAGGCGAGGGTTGCCAGAGCGGCCGGGTTTCAGGTCATCGTTGGCGCGGGCGATCCCGAGCGCACAACGGCGCTCGTCAAGGACGCGGCGCGCGACGCGAAATGTCTCGTCAGCTTCGGCGTCGCGGGCGGCCTCTCACCCCATCTCAAACCCGGTCATGTGATCCTCTCGGCTGAGGTCATCGGCGATGACCATCACTGGCGCCCGAACGAGCGGTTTCAACAGCAAATCCGCGGCCTCGGGGGGCGAATCGGCGCGGTTGAAGGAGCGGTGCTCGGTTCGCGCGCAATTCTTGCGACCGAAGACGACAAAACGCGCGCTTGGCGCGAAACCGGCGCCGTTGCTGTCGATCTCGAAAGCGCCATCGTCGCGCGCGCCGCCGAAGCGGCCGGCATCCCGTTCCTGGTCCTGCGCACGATCGCTGACCCGTCGACACGGGAATTGCCACCGGCAGCCTTGATCCCGCTTGCCGAGAACGGCACCCCCGCGATAATCCGCGTCGCAGCCGAAGTGCTGCGGCGGCCTCGCCAGATCGCCTCGCTCTTTGGTCTCGCGCGGGAGACCCACCAAGCCCTGAGCGCGCTAGCCGGCCCCGCCCGCGCGCTGCGGCTCGCGTTTGCTTCTATCTGAGCCGCGGTTCAGGCGCGCCATCGCCTCTTCGACATGACGGGAGAAGACGTATTCGGCCGGCCGCTGCCGGTCGAGCGGGATTTCCGGCGCCATCGCCCCGGTTGTGCGCACGCCGCGTAGGCTGATCATTGCGGCTTTCAGCGGGTTGTGCACCGAATCGACAACCGCGGTCGCCTCATAACCGCTGTGCACCATGCACTGGGCGCATTTCTCGTAATTGCCGGTGCCGTAGGAATCCCAGTCCGTCTCTTCCATTAACTCCTTGAAGGTCCTGGTATAGCCCTCGCCGAGCAGGTAGCAGGGCCGCTGCCAGCCGAAATAGTTGCGCGTCGGGTTGCCCCACGGCGTGCAGTGATAGGTCTGATTGCCGGCCAGGAAATCGAGAAACAGGCTCGACTGGTTGAACGACCACCGGCTGCCGTTCTGCCGCTTGAAGATTTCGCGGAACAGCTCCTTCGTGCGGCGGCGGCTGAGGAAATGCGCCTGATCGGGAGCCCGCTCATAGGCGTAACCCGGCGAGACGGTGATGCCATCAATCCCCATCTCGGTCACCGCGTCGAAGAAGCGCGCGACCCGCTCCGGCTCGGCGGTGTCGAACAGGGTCGCGTTGATGTTGACGCGGAACCCGCGCTCTTTGGCGAAGCGGATCGCCTCGACCGCACGGTCGTAGACGCCGGGCTGACAGACAGAGTGGTCGTGATCCTCGCGGTCGCCGTCGAGATGGACCGTCCAGGCGAAGAACGGGTTGGGCTTGAATTGATCGATCTTCTTTTCGAGCAAGAGCGCGTTCGTGCACAGATAGACAAATTTCTTGCGGGCGAGGATGCCCTCGACGATCTCGTCGATCTCGCGGTGCAGCAGCGGCTCGCCTCCGGCGATGACGACGACGGGCGCGCCGCACTCGTCGACGGCTTCAAGGCACTCGGCAACACTCAAGCGCTGGTTGAGGATCGGATCGGGATAGTCGATCTTGCCGCAGCCGGCGCAGGCCAGATTGCAGCGGAACAGCGGCTCGAGCATCAGAACCAGCGGATAGCGCCGCACACCGCGCAAATGGCGGCCGAGAACGTACGCGCCGACCCGGATTTTTTGTTGCAGGGGAATAGCCACGGCGGTTCCTTGTAAAAGCTGCGCGTCAGCTGCGGGAGGCGCGGTCGGTAAGCTGCGACGGCATGCGGAAGCGGACGTTCTCGGTGATTCCCGGCAGGATCTCGACCTCGGTGCCGGTCATCTCGCGGAGGCGCTCGATCAATTCTTCGACGAGCTCCTCGGGCGCGGAGGCGCCGGCCGTGATGCCGACCGACGACACACCTTCGAGCCAGCACGGGTCGAGGGCGCGGGCGTCCTCGATCAGGTAGCTCGGCACGCCGCATTCCGCAGCGATTTCGCGCAGACGGTTGGAGTTGGAGCTGTTGGGCGCGCCGACCACGAGCACGACATCGACGATCCTCGCCAATTCGCGCGCCGCTCGTTGGCGGTTTTGCGTCGCGTAGCAGATATCCTTGGTGTCAGGCCCCACGATCGACGGAAAACGCGCCTTCAGCGCTTCGATGACGGCGCGCGTATCGTCGACGCTGAGCGTCGTCTGTGTGATGAAGGCGAGCTTGTCCGGATCGGCGACGTTGAGCTTGGCGACCTCCTCGGGCCGCGAGATCAAATGCACCCGGCCGGTGATGCGGCCCATCGTGCCCTCGATCTCGGGATGGCCGGCGTGGCCGATCAAGATAATTTCGCGCCCCTGGTTGGCATAGCGCTGGCCCTCGATATGAACCTTCGAGACGAGCGGGCAGGTTGCATCGATGACGGGGAGACCGCGTTCGCCCGCCCGCCGCTCGATCTCGCTGGCGACCCCATGCGCGCTGAAGATCGTCACCGAGCCCGGCGGGACCTCATCGATCTCGTCGACGAACTGCGCCCCTTTCGCGCGCAGCCGCTCGACGACGTGCCGGTTATGCACGATCTCGTGCCGCACGTAGATCGGGGGCCCGTATTTCTCGAGCGCCCGCTCGACGATCTCGATCGCGCGTTCGACCCCGGCGCAGAACCCACGCGGCTGGGCCAGCACCACTCTCAACATTCGCGTCATCTCCTCGATAACGCCCCCAGCGCAGGTGGCTTCGCCGGCGGCAGAGCCGTCGTTGTCTATCCCTGCCACAGTTCGCGCGCTACGCGCAATGCTGCGACGCTATTGCATATCTGAGCGCACACCATCGCAGAACAGCCCAGCGCCCATTTTGATCCTGCCTTTCCCCGCCGGGTCTGCTATCGCTAACCGGGCGAGGCGGCCTGCAGTGGGTCGTACTGGGCGCAAAAAACAGCTAGGGTTTCGTCAATGCTGGTCAAGTTCCGGTCGGCTGTCCGGTGCTGGATTTCGGGCCGGATTTCGAAAAGAACGGCGTCATAGACCTTTGCCGCGGCCTCCATCAGTATGCGACGGATAAACGGGTGGATTTCGATCGTCTTATGGCGCGACGGCTTTGTTAAGCCGTTGTTCAGCTTGGATCGCGCCTGCTTGGCCGGATCGGCAGGGGAACGGGCGCGGCCGGGGCGGGTCGAGGCCAATCACGGGCCGCGTATGGCGCCAAAAGGCGGATCGGGCGGGGAGGCGGAGATTCGCAGGAAAGGGGTCATCGGCCCGCGTTCTGGGCTCGACGGCGCAGGCCGTGCGACGTCGCGCGCGACGACCGGAGGAGCCGACGCGTGAGCGAGCTCGGCCTCGCGATCCTGCTCGTTCTGGCATGGGCCTATCTTACGGGCAGCACCATCGCCGCGCTGCGCTTTGCCCGCCGCCCCATTGCGCGCACCGCCGGGCGGCCGCCCGTCTCGGTGCTGAAGCCGCTGCACGGCGCCGATCCTGGGTTGTACGAGAATTTGCGCTCCTTCATCGAGCAGGATTATCCCGAGGTGCAGATCGTCTTCGGCGTGCGGCACGGTGCCGATGCGGCTCTGCCGGTCGCGCGCGAATTGATAGGCGAGTATCCCGAGCAAGACATCGCGCTTTTGGTCAACCCGCGCGCCACCGGGAGCAATCTGAAAGTCGCGAATCTCGAAAACATGCTAGCAGCGGCCAAGCACGAGATCCTCGTCATGGCCGATAGCGACATGCGGGTTGACCGCGACTACGTTGCGTCGACCATCGGGCCGCTGCAGGACCCCCGCGCCGGTGCTGTGACCTGCCTCTACAAGGGTATGCCGTTCGGTGGACTGTGGTCGCGGCTCGGCGCGATGCATATCAACTTTGCGTTTCTGCCAAGCGCGCTGTTGGGCGAGATGCTTGGGACGGGCGGCGGCTGCTTTGGTGCGACGATCGCGCTGCGTCGCTCGGTTTTGCAGCGGATCGGCGGATTCGCCCGCATCCGCGACGAGCTGGCGGATGACCACCGGCTCGGCGATGCGGTCCGCGAGCTCGGCCTGGCCACTGTGCTGTCGCGCTACATTGTCGAGAACCACGTCGCCGAGCCGTCTTTCGCGAGCTTGTGGCGGCACGAACTGCGCTGGGCGCGGACCGTGCGGGCGATGGCGCCGCTCGGCTTTGCCGGCTCGATCATCACGCATACAATCATTCTGACCGTGCTCGCCGCGGCGGTCGCCGGCTTCAGCGCGGCTTCATGCTGGCTCGTTTTGGTCTCGTGCGCGTTGCGCTGGCTGTCGGCCGGGGTCATCGCGCGCCGGCTCGATTTGCCGATCGGCGGGCTGTGGCTTCTGCCGCTGCGCGATGCTTTGTCCTTTGCGGTATTTCTGAGTAGCTTCTGCGGACGCAATGTTTTGTGGCGGGATCAGCTGTTTCGGGTGGAGCCCGGTGGGCGGTTGACCGTCGAGGGGGATAAACCGGTATGAAGACTCTGTTTCTGCACCCGCCGTCCTTTGACGGGTTCGATGGCGGGGCGGGCTCGCGTTATCAGGCGCGGCGCGAGATCCGCTCTTTCTGGTATCCGACATGGCTGGCGCAACCGGCCGCGCTGGTGCCGGGAAGCAAGCTTATCGATGCACCGCCGGCGCGGCTGCGGCTCGACGACGTGCTGCCCCTGGCGCGCGATTACGAGCTTGTCGTCATGCATACCTCGACGCCTTCCTTCGCGGCCGATGTGAAAGTCGCCCAGGCGCTCAAGGACACTAATCCGCATCTGAAGATCGGGCTCGTCGGCGCTAAGGTCGCGGTCGAGCCCGAGCCAAGTCTAACCGCATCGCGCGCCATCGATTTTGTCGCGCGCGAGGAATTCGACTTCACGATCAAGGAAGTCGCCGAGGGGCGGCGTTTTGCCGACATCGACGGGCTCAGCTACCGCAACGGCAATGGTGTCGTTGTCCACAACCGTGCACGGCCGGTGCTCGAGGAGATGGACCGGCTGCCCTTTGTCACCGAAGTCTACAAGCGGGATCTGCGAGTCGAGGATTACTTTATCGGTTATTTGAAGCACCCTTATCTGTCGCTCTATACCGGGCGCGGCTGCCGCTCGAAATGCACCTTCTGTCTGTGGCCGCAGACGGTCGGTGGGCATCGATATCGGGTGCGCAGCGTCGAGCACGTCATCGAAGAGATCCGCCTCGCTCGGGACTACTTCCCACAGGTGAAGGAATTCTTCTTTGACGACGACACCTTCACCGACGACCGGCCGCGGGCCGAGGCAATCGCGAAGGAGCTCGGCAAGCTGGGCGTCACCTGGTCGTGCAACGCCAAAGCGAACGTGCCGCGCGCGATGCTCGAAATCTTGCGCGACAACGGCCTGCGGCTGTTGCTGGTCGGCTACGAAACCGGCAATCAGCAGATCCTGAACAACATCAAGAAGGGCATGCGGGTCGATATCGCGCGGCGCTTCACAAAGGACTGCCACGAGCTCGGCATCACGATACACGGCACGTTCATTCTGGGCCTGCCTGGCGAGACGAAGGAGACGATCGAGGAGACGATCCAGTTCGCCTCCGACATCAACCCGCACACGATCCAGGTGTCGCTCGCCGCGCCCTATCCCGGCACCTATCTCTACCGGCAAGCCGTTGAGAATGGCTGGCTCGACGAGAGCCACGCCGAATTGGTCGACGAGCGCGGCGTGCAGATCGCTCCGCTGCATTACCCACACCTCGGGCACACCGAGATCTTCCAGTCGGTAGAGAAGTTCTATCGGCGCTTCTATTTCCGGCGGCGCAAGATTGCATCGCTGCTCGGCGAGATGCTGAAGAGCCCGGAGATGATGCGGCGGCGTGTGCGCGAGGGGGTCGAGTTCTTCCAGTTCCTGCGCGAGCGGGAGATGGCGAGCTGAGGCTGCCGGCACGGCGGCTGATCGTTACGGCTGACGATTTCGGCCGCGATATCGCAGCCAACGACGGGGTCGAGCAGGCGCATCGCGACGGCATTCTGTCGAGCGCCAGCCTGATGGTCGGCGCGCCGGCCGCGGCGGATGCGGTCGCACGGGCACGTCGCCTCGGCACGCTGCGCGTCGGGTTGCACCTTGTGCTGATCGACGGCGCGCCGTCGTTGCCGCCGGATCAGCTCGGGAGTCTCGTGCGCCGCGACGGCCGGTTCGACGACAATCCCTTGCGCGCCGGATTGCGCTTTTTTTTCCAGCCCGGCGCGCGCCGCCGGCTCGCCGCCGAGATCCGCGCCCAATTCGAGGGGTTCCACGCCACCGGGCTCGCGCTCGACCATGTCAACGCGCACAAGCATATGCATCTGCACCCGACCGTCGCGCGACTGCTCGTTGAGATCGGCCGCGATTACGGCATGCGCGCGGTGCGTCTACCGGCGGAGCCGCGCGCAGCGCTGCGCCGTGCCTTCCCCGGCGAGCCCCTACCATTGCCGCCGCCCGGTTTCGCGGTCGCGGCATTACGCCGTCGGCTGCACCGAGGCTGCCTATCTTGCAACGACCATGTCTTTGGCATCGCCTGGAGCGGCGCGATGACTGAGGATCGGATCGTCGCCTTGTTGCCGCATTTGCCCGAGGGTGTCAGCGAGATCTATTTCCATCCGGCGGCCGAAACGACGCCGGCCTTGCGGGGGGCGATGCCCGGCTATCGCCCGACAGAGGAGCTGGCCGCGCTCGTCAGCCCGCGCGTGAGGCACCGCATCGAGGAGCTTGGCATCCGCTGTATCAGATTTGCTGACCTTACCGTGACGCGTTAACCCGCGGCTTCGCGGTGCTCTTCAGCCGCGGCGACGCGCGCCGGGCCGAGCAAGGCTGGCAGCACGATAAAGGTGCAGAACAAGGTGCAGACGAGTGAGATCGTCAGCAAGATACCCATCTCCGCGGTGCCGGGATCGTTCGATAGGCCGAGGCTGCCGAACGCCGACAAGGTCGTCAACGCGCTGAACAGCACGGCGCGGGCGGTGCTCGACTGCAGGTGATAGATCTGCCCGGCGCGCCAGTTCATGACGAAGTAGATGTCGAACGCGACACCGATCCCCAAGAGCAGCGGCAAGGCGATGATGTTCGCATAATTGAGCGGCATCCCGATAACGACGGTGACCGCCAGCGTCAACAATGCCGCCAATAATAGCGGCCCGAGCACCATCATGACCTCGCGTAGCCGCCGCAGCACGGCGCACAAGAGGATCGTGATCGCCGCGACTCCGACCAGCCCGGCATCGACAAAAGCGCGGCTGATCAGGCGGCCGGCTTCCTGGATCGTCACGGGCGTGCCGGTCGCGTCGGGCGCGACACTGTGGACCGCGGCGACGAAACGCTCCAGCACCCGGTTGTCGCGCGCATCGCCCTTCGGGAAGACCTCGATGCGGGCCCGGCCGTCGGCCGCAATCCAGCCGTTGCGCAATTCCGGCGGCAGGCTCTCCAAGGTCAGCGCCTTCGCCTGTGTCATCTCGCGCAGCCCGTCGAGCCGGCGCAACAATCCGGCGAGCAACGCGGCGCGCAGAGGCGCCACGATGGGGGTGCCACGCGCTGCCGCGCCGTGCAGGGCCGCCCCGAGCCGCGCCGCCGGGCTCCCGGGTTTGCCGATCTTTTCCATCGCATTGCCGCAGGCCCTCATCGCCTTCAGCACCGCCTCGTCGCTCGGCGGCGGCAGCGGTTGCGGATCGTTCAAGCTGGGGCCGAGCAAGAGCGCCAGATCCTCGATAATCGGCAATTTCTTGTCCTGCTCCTCGGGGATGAAGCTCGCGGCGGTGACGACCTGCGCGACCTCCGGCAATTCGCCGACCCGTTCGGCAAGGGCCTTCGCGTCATCCAAGGACGGCGCGAGGATCTCAGCCGTGTAGGGCGTGGTCATCGGATCTTTCATCAGATCGCGCGCGGTCGAAACCGATTCGCTATTTGGGTTCTTCAGATTCAGCGGGTCGAAATCGAACGCGATCTGCGGCAACAAGGCGATGCTGACGGCCGCGAGCAGCGCCGCGCCGCCGATAACCCATTGCCGCCGCTCGATCAGCCAGCGGTCGAGCGGTGCGGCGCGGCGAAAACCGATCGCCTCGGGCTCGCCGCGCGGCCGCACAATCGCCAGCAGGGCCGGCAAAAGCAGGAAATTCAACGCGATCGCGATCAGCATGCCGCCGCCAGCGATCCAGCCCAGTGCCTGGATCCCGGTGTAGCGGGTCGGGACAAAGGACAGAAAGCCGATCGCCGTCGCACCGGCTGCGAGAACGAGCGACGGCCCTATCGTCAGCGCGGTGCCCCGTAATGCCGCCGGAAATGTGCCGAGGCGATGCCGCTGGTCCCGATAGCGGACGCTGAACTGGATCGAGAAATCGACCGCGAGACCGATGAACAATACTCCGAACGCGATCGAGATCAGGTTGAGCGAGCCGATTGCCAGCGCGGCAAAGCCGGCGGTCAGCATAAAGCCAGCGGCGAGCGTCACGATGATCGCGCCAACAAGCTTCACCGAGCGAAGCGCAATAAACAGGATCGCGCAGACCATCACGACCGACAGCACGGTCGAGCGGAGCGCCCCCTCGCGCAATGTCGCGAACTGCTCATCGTCGAGCGCGACCGAGCCGGTCAGGCGCAGGCGCACCCCGCTCTCTGAGCTGAAGCCGAGCTCGGACGCGAGGCGGCGGATTTCGGTGCGCGCCGTTGCGCCGGATTCCAGGCCGGAAAAGTCGAGCACCGGCCGCGTCATCACAAAACGGCGCAGATCGCGCGCATTGGGCTTGCGCCCGGTCATCATCTCCGTCCAGGACAGGCTCGCCCGTTTGCCGTCGATGATGCGCTGCACGACATTACCGATCATCGTCAGGGTCGGGTCGAGCTGCGCCACCTTCTCGGTATCCGTGCCGGCGCCCGATACAAAGGTCGCGAGCGCGTCGAATAGCCCACGGAGACTCGGATCATGCGCCAGGCTGCCGATCAAGGGCTGCGCCGCGATCAGCTGCTGCGCGACCTTATCCAGCTCCTCGGGCGACAGGTACAGAAGCCCATTGCGATCGAAGAACGGGCCGCCATCCGGCTGGCGGACATGCGTGAACAGCTGCGGCTCGGCTCGCATCTTATTAGCGAGCTCCGCGGCGGCCTGCTCGGCGAGATCGGGGGTACGAGCATCAATGACGGCGACAAGCAGGTTGTTGTTCTGCGGAAACGCCTCGTCGAGGGCCCGTTCGTTTTGCCGCCAGGCGACATTGCTCGGCAGCATGCGCTCGATGTCGGTATCGACGGCCAGATGGCCGGCCGCATAGACCGCCGCCGCCGCGGCCAGCACCAGGCACGCGATCATGACCAGCACCGCGTTGCGGCGGGCGAATTCGACGATGCGGGCGACGATGGCGGCGATCACACGGTTCCCCAATGCTCCACTTTTACGAAAATACAGTCGGGCTCATATACAAATTGCCGCGAAAAATCCGGCGTGCAGTCACAAAGTGGACACGGTTGAGGGCGAGGCTGCGTACAATCGTGCAGGTAAGGAGGGGATCATGGACGGGCGCTTCGACTGCTGCCGTTATGAGCCGAGCCTCGAAGAACTGCTGGCCGACGACGTCATGGCCCCGGTATTGCGCAGCGCCGGGTTCGATACGCAAGCCTTTCGCGACATGATGGCGGAGACCGCACGGCGCCTTGATCGCCGCGCCGCTCGCGACCCCGAGAACCGCGGAGGCTGATTCATTCGGCCGCCGCCGTCCATTCCGGGAATTCGAGCCGCACCCTGAGACCCGGCCGATTATCGGCCAAGGCCACCGTAGCATGGTGCCGGTGTGCAACCGCGCGCACTAGGCTCAGGCCCAGCCCATTGCCGGGCGTGCTGCGGCTCGGCTCCAACCGAACAAAGCGATCGAACACCGCCTCGCGGTCGCGCTCCGGGATTCCCGGGCCGCGGTCGCTGACCTCGAGGACGGCGCGGCCGTCTTCGCGCGACACGGCGACCGTGATCTCGCTCCCCCCAGCAGGGCTGGCGCCATATTTGAGCGCGTTATCGAGCAGATTGGCCAAGGCCTGCGGCAAGAGATGCCGGTCGCCCCGGATAAGGACGCCCGGCGCACAGTTGAGCCGCATCGCAAAGCCCTTCTCTTCGGCAACCGGCTCGTAGAGCTCGGCGACCGCGGCGGCAAGCTCGCCGAGATCGAGCCGTTCGGCGGCCTCGGACCCGGCGCCGGCTTCCGCCTCCGCGATCGAGAGCAGCGCGTTGAAAGTCGCGAGCATCCGGTCGGCCTCGCCGATCGCGGCTCGAATCGCCTCGATCTGGGCTGCTGTATTTCCCGGCGCGAGGAGCGCCAGTTCGAGCCGGGCGCGCAGCCGGGCGAGCGGCGTCTTCAAATCATGCGCGACATTGTCGGTGACCTCGCGCATGCCGGCCATCAGCCGCTCGATCTGGTCGAGCATGCTGTTGAGGTTGGCGGCGAGCTGGTCGAATTCGTCGGCGGTGCCGAGACGCGGCACCCGGTCCGACAGATTGCCGGCGATGACCCGCTCGGCCGTGCGGTTCACCTCCTCGACACGCCGCAGCATGTTGCGGCTCATGAGGGTGCCGCCGACGAGCCCGACGGCGAGCGCCAGCAGCCCCGACCAGATCAGCGTTGTCTTGACCCGGTCGCGAAACGCGGCGGCATCTCCGATATCGCGGCCCACAAGCAGGCGATAGCCGTCCGGGATGACGAACAGCTTGGCCCGCGCCGGGTGCGATTCCTCGCCGCGCTTTCCCGGCACCTCGATCTGGAAAGACAGCGATCCGGCGCTGGCCGAGGCACCGGCGGGCCAGCCGCTGATGTTCCCGGCAAGCGGCCGGCCCTCGGCGGTGGCGACGAGATAGAGCATGCCGTCGCCGCGGTCGCCGGCGCTTCGGGCTGCCACGATCTGGACGAGGCCGCTCAGGCCACGTTGCGCGTATTGCTCGCCGAGGCCGCTGATCTCCGCATCGAGCGTCGTCTCGGTCTGCCGCTCGACGAAATCGGCGCTCGTCCAGTAGACAAAGAACAGGACGCCCAAAACCGACAGCACGAAGACCGCGAAATAGAGGCCGGCCAGGCGAAAGGCATGCGTGCGCACGAGCCACTGGGCGCGGCGCAACAGGGCGGCGGCGGACGGGAGGGGGCGCGCCGCCGGGATGCGTAGCTTTTCGGCGATTGTCACGGCTGTGGCATGCGGCACGAAAGACGGCTCGGCGTCACTGATATGGCCCGAATGCCGGCTCGTTGCAAAGCATGTCCCTGGTGTTAGTCGTCAAGCGCCGGCGCGCAGGCAATAGCCGGCGCCGCGCACAGTGTGCAGCAGCGGGTGCTCGAACTGCTTGTCGATCTTTTGCCGCAGGCGGCTGACATGTACGTCGATGACGTTGGTCTGCGGGTCGAAATGGTAATCCCACACATTTTCCAACAGCATCGTCCGGGTTACGACATGACCGGCGTTGCGCATCAGGTATTCCAAGAGCTGAAACTCCCGCGGCAGGAGTTCGATGACCTTGTCGCCGCGCTTCACCGTGCGGGTCAGCAGATCGAGCTCCAGATCGGCGACGCGAAGCCGGGTCTCGGCCGGAGCTTGGGTGCCACGGCGGAGCAGTGCCTCGATGCGCGCCAGCAGCTCGCTGAACGCAAAGGGCTTGACGAGATAATCGTCGCCCCCGGAGCGCAGCCCCTTCACGCGGTCATCGACACTGCCGAGCGCGGAGAGGATCAGCGCGGGGGTGCGGATCTGCGCCGCCCGCAGTGCGCCGAGGATCGCCAACCCGTCCATGCCGGGGAGCATGCGGTCGAGCACGATCGCGTCATAGCTGCCCGAAGTCGCTAAAAACAGCCCTTCACGGCCTTCACCCGAATGATCGACGGTGTAGCCGCTTTCGCTGAGGCCCTTCACCAAATAGGCCGCGGTTTCGCGATCGTCTTCGATGACGAGGAGCTTCATTGGGTGTTGCTGACCGGCGCCAAACCGGTTTCAATACGGGGCAATTGGACCAGATCGTTAACGCTTTCCTAACAGCCGGCCAACGAATCTCATAGAAGGCGCGCGTTCCGTTTGGAACCCCTCATCGCGTCTCGCGTTCGCCGGCAGCACATTCGATGGGTTCCCCCAACGGCAGCTGGGAGCGGCCGGTGCCAAGCAGCGGATTTGAAGTGGTGGCCGGAACGAGCGCAAGCAAGCCGACGAGCATCCTGATCGTCGAGGATGAAGCGCTGGTCGCGAGCTACATCGAAGAGGTGCTGGCGGAATCCGGGTTCCGCGTTGCGGGCGTCGCGGCCTCGGGGCCCGAGGCCCTGTCACTCGCCGAGGAGACCCAGCCGCGGCTCGCGCTGGTCGACATTCGCCTGACCGGTCCGATCGACGGCATCGAACTGGCCTGCGTGCTGCGCCAGAAATTCGGGATCCCGGCGATCTTCCTATCCGGCCTCGCCGACGACGAGACGACCCGCCGCGCCGCAATCGCCGAGCCGCTCGGCTTTTTGCCGAAGCCGTTCCGCCCGAGCCAGGTGTTCAATGCGATCGAGCGCGCGCTGAGCCAAGCGGGCTCGTAAAGCCGAATTTCCTTCCCACGCTTGCCCCGCCGCCGCGCGGCGGAATGCCACAGGGGTTCTGCTCTCCCCGACCACAAACGATTTCGGCTTGACCCGGCTCGCCCCAGCGACGATCTATTGAGTACCAATCCAGTCCCATTTGGCCCAGCCCCATTTGGCTAAACCGGACCGGAGGAGCGAGCCAAGACCGACCGATGATCATTCTGAGCAAGCTGGCCGATTACGGCGTCATTGTCGCAACCCATCTGGCGACGCACCCGGAGCGTCAGGAGAATGCCGCCGCTGTTGCGATGGCGACCCGGTTGCCGCAAGCGACTGTCGCCAAACTGCTGAAGGCGCTCGCCCATGCCGGGCTGGTCACCGCGACCCGGGGCGCCGCCGGCGGATATCGCCTGGCGCGGCCGGCCGGCGCGATCTCGGTCGCCGAGGTTGTCGCTGCGATTGATGGCGATATCGGCATGACGCAGTGCTCGGTGCATGTCGAGGATTGCGAGCGCACCACCTATTGCCCGACCCGGCCGCACTGGGCCGCGATCAACCGGGCGGTGGGCGCCGCTCTCGTTGCGGTCACGCTCAATGACATGATCTCGCCGTTCGCATTTTTGCCGGCTGCCGCGCCGCAGCGCGACAGCGCTCCCGAAACCGCCCGCACCTGAGAGCTGATCGCAGATGAGCGCCTCTCTCGAAACCCAACAGACGATCCGCTCCCTCTCCGATGAGGGCTACAAATACGGTTTCGTCACCGACATCGAATCCGACAGCGCGCCGCCGGGCCTGGACGAGGACACGGTTCGCTTTATCTCGGCCAAAAAGGGCGAGCCCGAGTGGCTGCTCGAATGGCGTCTCGCCGCGTTCCGCGCCTGGCGCGAGATGCCGGAGCCGGAATGGGCCAAGGTCGAGTTCCCGCCGATTGATTATCAGGCGGCCAGCTACTATTCCGCGCCGAGGCAGCAGGCGACGCCGAAATCCCTCGACGAGGTCGATCCGGAGCTTCTGCGCACCTATGAAAAGCTCGGCATCCCGTTGCGCGAGCGTGAGATCCTGGCCGGGGTCGCGGTCGATGCCGTGTTCGACAGCGTCTCGGTCGCGACGACCTTCAAAGGGCAGCTCGCCGAACTCGGGATCATCTTCTGCTCGTTCGGCGAGGCGGTGAAGGAACACCCCGAGCTGGTGAAGAAATATCTCGGCACGGTCGTGCCGCAGAACGACAATTTCTACGCAGCGCTCAATTCCGCCGTGTTCAGCGACGGCTCCTTTGCCTACATCCCGCCGGGCGTGCGGTGCCCGATGGAGCTGTCGACGTACTTCCGCATCAACGCACGCAATAGCGGCCAGTTCGAGCGCACCTTGCTGATCGCCGACAAGGGCGCGTATGTCAGCTATCTCGAAGGCTGCACCGCGCCGCAGCGCGACGAGAACCAGTTGCACGCCGCGGTTGTCGAGCTGATCGCGCATGAGGATGCCCAGATCAAATACTCGACGGTGCAAAACTGGTATCCCGGCGACGCCGAGGGCAAGGGCGGCATCTACAATTTCGTGACAAAGCGCGGCGCTTGCCGCGGCGCGCGCGCGAAGATCTCGTGGACCCAGGTCGAGACCGGCTCGGCGATCACCTGGAAATATCCGAGCTGCCTTCTTGAAGGCGACGACTCGGTCGGCGAATTCTATTCGGTTGCGATCACCAACAACCGCCAGCAGGCCGACACCGGCACGAAGATGATCCATATCGGGCGCAACACGAGTTCGACGATCATCTCGAAGGGCATTTCGGCCGGGCGCGGCCAGAACACCTATCGTGGGCTCGTTCGGGTGCAACCGCGGGCGCAGGGCGCACGCAACTACACGCAATGCGACTCGCTGCTGATCGGCGACCGCTGCGGCGCGCACACCGTACCCTACATCGAGATACGCAATCCCTCGGCCAAGGTCGAGCATGAGGCGACGACGTCGAAGATCAGCGAGGACCAGCTATTTTATTGCCGGCAGCGCGGATTGAGTGATGAGGACGCGCTGTCGCTGATCGTCAATGGGTTCTGCAAGGAAGTGCTGAAGGAGCTGCCGATGGAGTTCGCCGTCGAGGCGCAGAAGCTGTTGGCAGTGAGTCTCGAGGGCAGTGTGGGCTAATGATGCTCGAAATCAAAAACCTGCATGCGCGGCTCGCGGATGGCCGCGAGATCCTGAAAGGGGTCGATCTGTCGGTCGGCGACGGCGAGGTGCACGCGATCATGGGGCCGAACGGCTCCGGGAAGTCGACGCTTGCCGCGGTGCTCGCGGGCCGCGACGGCTACGAAGTGACCGAGGGCAGTGTCACCTATCGCGGCCGCGATCTCTTCGCGATGGCGGCCGACGAGCGGGCGCGCGAAGGCGTGTTTCTCGCGTTCCAGTACCCGGTCGAAATCCCGGGTGTAAACAACATGTATTTCCTGCGCGCGGCTTTGAACGCGCAGCGCCGCCATCGCGGTGAGCCCGAGCTCGATGCCGGACAATTCCTGCGTGTCGTGCGCCAGAAGCTGAAATTGCTCGATATCGCCGACGATCTATTGCAGCGCGCCGTCAATGTCGGCTTCTCGGGCGGCGAGAAAAAGCGCAACGAAGTCTTTCAAATGGCGGTATTGGAGCCGCGCCTCGCGATCCTCGACGAGACCGATAGCGGGCTCGATATCGACGCGCTCAGGGTCGTCGCGCGCGGCGTCAACGGCCTGCGCACGCCGGATCGTTCGATTGTGCTGATCACACATTACAAGCGGCTCCTCGACTACATCGAGCCCGACCATGTGCATGTGCTGCAGGACGGCCGCATCGTGCAATCGGGCGGCAAGGAATTGGCTGCCGAACTGGAGCGGCGCGGTTACGGGACCTTCGGCGAGCAGCCGGAGGTGGCGGCGTCGGCATGAGCGCGGTTCTCGATTTTCCAGTCAAGCCCGAGGCGCGCCCCTATCTCGACGCCTTCGGGGGCGTAAATAGCGGCGAGCCCGAATGGCTCAGCCGCGAACGGCAGCGCGCGCTGAACCGGTTTGCAGAATTGGGCTTCCCGAGCCGCAGAAGCGAAAATTGGCGCTATCTCGATTTGCAGCCGCTGCAGCGCGAGCCGCTGCTCCCCGGCGAGCCTCGCAGCCATGTGCAGGCGCCGACGGAATTGCAGATGGACGGCGGCGGTGCTCGGCTGATGCTCGTGGATGGACATTGCCGCGGCGCGGCCGTGCGCGATCTGCCCGAGGGGGTGTGGCTCGGCTCGATGCGGCAGGCGATCGACGAGCGGCCGGATCTGGTCCGCGCAGCATCGCTCGGCGAAGCTGGGGCCGAGCACCCGTTCGAGGCGCTGAATGCGGCGTATTTCGAAGACGGTTTTGTGCTCGACATCGCACCGGGCGTCGTGCTGGACCTGCCGATTCAGATTATTCATTTTGCCTCTATGAGCGGGGCGGTGCACACGCGCAATGTCATTCGCCTCGGCGAGGGCAGCCGCGCGACCATTCTCGAAACCTATGCCGGCGAGGGCCGGTATTGGCGCAACGATGTCGTCGCCGTGCGGCTCGGTGCTCGCGCCGAGCTGACCCGCGCCGTGCTGGTCGAGGAAGCGGGCGAGGCGGTGCATCTGGCGGAGGTCGATGCGACCGTCGGACCCGAGGCGCGCTTCAGCGGCTTTGCGCTGCTCATCGGCGGCGGCACGGTGCGGCATGAGGTGAGCGTCAGGATGGCTGGCGAGGGGGCGCAGTGCCGGCTCGACGGCGCTTTCGTCGTTGGGGGCAGCGAAGAAGCCAACATCGTCACGACTGTCGATCACCAGGTGCCGCACGGCCAGACGCGTGAGATGATCAAGGGCGTCGCGGCGGGCCGCGCGCATGGCGCCTTCCAGGGCAAAATCATCGTGCGCGAGCACGCGCAGAAGGTCGATGCCCATCAGCTGAGCCGCAACCTGATCCTCGGTCAGCGCGCGGTTATCGACACCAAGCCCGAGCTCGAAATCTACGCCGACGACGTCAAATGCAGTCACGGCGCCAGCGTCGGCGAGCTCGACGAGACGGCGCTGTTTTATCTGCGCAGCCGCGGCATCCCCGATGCGGAAGCGCGGCACATGCTGGTCGAAGGTTTTCTGCGCGAGCCGGTCGAGGAGATCGCCGATCCGGCATTGCGCGAGCATTTGCTGCGCCGCCTGACGCGGCGGCTCGAAAAGTTGGAGGGCTAGGTATGGCGGCCGCGCCGCTGCGCTTCGAAAAAGCGACCGTCCGGGGTTTCGACCCGCGGGCGGTGCGCCGCGAATTCCCAATCTTCACGACGCATCCGGAGCTCGTGTTTCTCGATTCCGGCGCCAGCGCGCAGAAGCCGCGCGCCGTCATCGACGGCATCGCCGAGTTCTACCGCACCGACTACGCCAATGTGCATCGCGGCGTCTACAGCCTGAGCGCCCGCTCGACCGACCGGTTCGAGGAGGCGCGCGAGAAAGCGCGTGCGTTTCTGAACGCGGCCGACGAGCGCGAAATCGTGTTTCTGCGCGGCGCCACCGAGGCGATCAATCTGGTCGCCCAGAGCTGGGGGCCGGCCTGTCTCAAGCCGGGTGACGAGATCGTCATCAGCGATGTCGAGCATCACTCGAACATCGTGCCGTGGCAGATGCTGTGCGAGCGCTTGGGCGCCCGGCTCGTCGTCGCGCCGACCGATCCGACCGGCGAGTTCGACCTCGCGGCTTTTGAGGCATTGCTGAGCCCGCGCACGCGGCTCGTCGCGGTGACGCATATCTCGAATGTGACCGGGACGCTTCTGCCGATCGCACGCATCGTCGCGCTGGCGCATGCGAAGGGCGCCAGGGTGCTCGTCGATGGCTGCCAGGCTCTGCCGCGCATGCCGGTCGATGTGCAGGCGCTCGGCT
>Ga0209059_1000042_pt1 | contig 47161 bp, 44 predicted proteins | sample GraSoiAngelo_151_FD_186165 | JGI IMG/M metagenome (GOLD analysis project Ga0209059, IMG submission 186165) | Grasslands soil microbial communities from the Angelo Coastal Reserve, California, USA - 14_1009_12_20cm (SPAdes) (version 2) | ecosystem: Environmental > Terrestrial > Soil > Grasslands ...
GGGCTAAGCGGCTAGGCCGGCTGGCTAGGCGACGACTGGGCTCTTGCGGGCTGCCCAGACGCCGCGCTGGATCCGCGCCACCAGCATCCAGACCGCCAGGCCGACTCCCACGACGGACAAAGCGAGTCCGATCAAGGTCGCGAAGACGGGCAGCGCCGCCGCGGCGGGACGGGCGAGGGAGGTGATGCCGGAAAGGACGCTGAAGATACCCAGTCCGAGGATGACCAGGTCGACGTAGAAGAGCCAGCTCCAGCGCCGCACCAGGCTGAGGACGCCGATCAGGACGAAGAGGACCGCCAGGAAGACCATGAATCCCTCAGTAAAGGCCAGGCCGACGTTGAGCGCCTGCGAGGTCTGGTCGGGCGTCAGGTTTGGGTTCGAGCGCTGAATCTGTCTGACAGCGCTCTCCCGGATGGCCGCCGCGAAACCAAACGCCACCACGATCTCCCAGATCCCGTTGACGATGAACACGGCGGCCACCGACGCCTGCATCGGCCGCGTCCAGTCCGTCGGCTCCCAGCGGTAACCGGTGATGGGGCGCCAGGTGGCGCCGTCCCACATGAACTGCCCATCCGGCGAAACCTGGCCGCTCTGCGGCATCTGGGACGTCTGCGTGACGGCGGGCGGCTGCTGCTCGCTCATCCTCGCATCACCTTAGCCGCCCTCCGCGAGATTGTCAGCCAGAGTCGAGGCAGTTTGAGAAGAGGTGCGCTGCCTCCTCAGGTTGGTTCGAGGCGGTGCATCGCCTCATCGACATCGATTTCGCCGCGGGCCAGCGATTCCAATACCTCGGCCCGCTGGTTGTCAGGCGCCGGGCGATCGATCGCCAGCTTTCCGAGGAGCGAGTCGAAGCGAGCCCGCGCAGTGGGGTAGCTCACCGCGAGGTGCCGTTCCAGGTCTTTCATGTTTCCGCGAGAGGCCAGGAAGACGCGCAGCAGCTGCCGATCGTCGGCGGTCAGTGCGCAGAACTCGCACTGCTCGAAGTCGCCGGACAGCTCTGTTCCGCAGCTGTGGCAGCTCAGCTTGGTGAGCGCCAGCACGTCTCCGCAGACCGGGCACTGGCGAGGAGCGTTGCGGACCTTGCTCACGAGTCCGCGATCACGTTCACGGACCCCATCTCGGAATCGATGTCGAGCGTCGCCCGGCCATCTCCGATGACGGTCTCCTGGTGCGCGCCGCGACCGACCGACCTCCCATCCGGCAGGTTGACCCTGCCCATCGAAGTCCTGGCCCGGACTCGGACGCTCGATCCGTGCTGCAGGTTGATGTTCACGCTGCCCGCCTGGCACCGGATATGAGAGGCGCCTTCGGTGAGCCGGCCCCAGGCGTTGACGGAGCCGGCCTGGACGTCGAGGTCCAGGGGCCCATTGAACTCGGCGATCCGCGTCGAGCCGGCCTGGGTCTTGGCCCGGATCGGGCCGCGCACGCCCTCGACCCTCAACGACCCGGCGGAGACGTCGGAATCGAGAGCCAGCGCCGGGTTCATCCTGACCCGCAGCCGACGCCTGGCCTCGTCCTCGAAGTGTCTGCGGCCGCCGCCGAATCTGAACCCTGCACGTGAATCGTCGTCAGCTTCGATGACCAGCGTCTCGCCTTCGCGGTGGGCCCGGTGGGGGCCGTCCGCTATCGCCTCTCGGACGGAACTGTCGCCGACCACGGTGACGCTGCCCATCCGGGTCACGATCCGCACCCGCTGGAGGTCGCTCGCCGGCGCCACTTCAGTCCGAACAGCCTCCGGCGCCGATTCGGGCTCGATGCCGTCGAGCTGCCGAGCGGCAGCCTCCGGAGTGATCTCGCCTAGGGAAACCTTGAGTAGAATCTCTCGTCTTGCGTCTTTCATGACGTAATTAGAAGCTCGAACTTGCCATTTTGTCAAGTCACACTTGCCAAAACGCCAATTTGAGTCCAGCAGGTACGCTTGGCGCTCCGAAATGATGCGGATCGGCGTCGTAGCCGACACCCACTGCCCCGAGTTCCTCGAGCGGCTGCCCGCCGAGCTCCCGCGGGTGCTGGCCGGCGTCGACCTGATCCTCCACGCCGGCGACGTCGGCGGTCCTGGCGGCGAGGAGACGATCGCCGAGCTGGCCCGAATTGCACCGGTCGAGGCGGTCCGGGGCGACCATGACCGGGGCCTCGACCTGCCCGCCTCTCGCGTCGTGGAGGTCGCCGGCCGGCGCATCGGCCTCGTGCACGGCAACCGGGCGCGGGTCATCGAGGAGCCGGCGACTTTCGTCGGCACAGTCTCGCTGGGTCACCTCTGGCCTACAGTCGGCATCCGAGCCTGGCTGCTGCGCCGGTTCCCCGACGCCGACGTGGTCGTCTACGGTCACACGCATGCGGCCGATGTGCGCCGCCTCGGAAAGACCTTGGTCTTCAACCCAGGTGCCGTCTACCAGGTGACCCCGGAGGAGGCTCGAGCGCGCCTCGAGAACCGTCCTGGCTGGTTCGAGTGGTCCTGGCTCCAGGTCATGCGGCGGCGGCGGCGCTGGCCGACGCCGACGGTCGGGTTGCTCGAGGTCCGCGACCGGGGCATCACTGCCTCGATCCTCCCCTTGTGAGGTTGGCGGGGGGTTCCAGCTGGCCGGACCAACGCTGGCTGAGATTGCCGAGGTAATTTTCCACCCGTCGGCATGCTGCCGGCGGTCGGCCTCGCTCGGGAACCCGCTGTGCCTCAACCTAAGGATCGTCCCGGCGCCGTCCGCGACCAGGCTGATCTCGACGGTGGTCGAGCCGGCGGCAGCGTCGGGTGCCGGTCCCAGCCCCAGGTGAATACGAAGAAGTACGCGGAGACGGGCAAGCCCGACCCTTACTTCCCCTAGCCAAGGCAGGGCCCGGATGCGAAGCCTCTAGAGTCTCAGTCCGTGGCTCGATCCCGGCGGCTGCTCCTGCCGCTCGTCTTTCTGTCGGGGATGGTCTCGCTGGGTGTCGAGTTCGGCGCCGCCCGGCTGATGGCGCCCTATTTCGGGACGAGCCTTTATGTCTGGGGAATCCTGATCGGGCTGATCCTCGTCTACCTGAGCGCCGGCTACGTCATCGGCGGCCGGCTCGCCGACCGCATTCCGCGGGAGGAGCTCCTCTTCCAGCTGACCGCCGTCGCCGCCCTCTGGATCGGACTGATCCCGCTCGCCTCCTACCCGATCCTCCTCTTGTCGCAGCAGGGCTTTGCGACTCTCTCGGCCGGCCTGGTCGTGGGAACCCTGATCGCGGTGATCGCGCTCTTCGCGGTGCCGGTCATCCTCCTGGGGTGCGTCTCGCCGTTCGCCATCCGACTGCTGCTGAAAGGGGTCGAAACCGGCGGCAACACGGCGGGGGCGGTCTACGCGCTGAGCACCGCGGGCAGCATCCTGGGCACCTTTCTGCCGGTCTTCTGGTTCATCCCCACGTACGGGACGCGCCCTACGCTGATCGGGTTCAGCCTGGCCTTGCTGTTGCTTTCGGTGGCGGGGCTCTGGCCGCGGCGCCGCATCTACGCGGTACTCGGGCTGGCGGTGATCGTGGCCTGGGTCCTGCTCCCTTCTGGCATCAAACCGCCGCAGACCGGTCGCCTGGTTTACGAAAAGGAGTCGGCCTACCACTACATCCAGGTCGTCCAGGACGGGCCGCGGACTGACCTCCTCCTCAACGAAGGCGAGGCGATCCACTCGATCTACGACAGCGGCAGCCTGACGACCGGCGGCCCCTGGGACTACTTCCTGATCGCTGACCAGTTCCGCCCGGCGGCCACCACCGAGGTGAAGCCCAGGGACGTCGCCATCATCGGCCTGGCCGGCGGAACCTCCGCCCGCCAGTACTCGGCGACCTATGGGGGCTCGGTGGCACTGACCGGAGTGGAGATCGACCCGGACATCCGGGACGTCGCCTATCGCTACTTCCACCTCGGCGACTCGAACGTCAATGTGATCATCCAGGACGGCCGCTACTGGCTGGCGACCGACCGCGGCAAGTACGACGTGATCGTCATGGATGCTTACCGCCAGCCGTACATCCCGTTCCATCTGACCACGCGCGAGTTCTTCGAGCTGGTGAAGTCGCACCTGAAGCCGGGCGGCGTGGCGGTGGTCAACGCGGGGCGCACGCCGCCCGTGCCAGGCCGGGCCTCGGACTACCGCCTGGTCGCGGCGATCTCGAGCACCATGGGGGCGGTCTTCCCGTCGATCAACCTGGTCGACGTGCCCTCCTTCAGCAACACGCTCGTCTACGGATCCACCGAGCCGGTCACGGCGGCCGACGTCGAGCACAATCTGGCGCTCGCCCAGGAGCCGCTGGTCAAGCAGGTGGGGGAGAGCGCGCTCGGCGAGGGCAACCTGCGAGCGTCGCCCTACCACGGGCAGGTCTACACGGACGACCTGGCGCCCGTGGAGCGGTTGATCGACCAGATCATCTTCGGGTACGTAACCGCCCGCTAAGGCGAGTTAGCCGCGGGACATCCGCGGCCCCTCGCCGGCGATCTCCTCTCCCGGCTCGAAGCTGTGCAGGCGGACCCGGCCGGTCGCCACCAGCTTGCCCTCTTCGTTGCTGATGTCGCACTGCCAGACCTGGCTCCGGCGCCCCCGTGTGAGCGGCTTGGCGACCGCTGTCAGGTGGCCCTGCCGGATGGCGCGGATGAAGCTCGTGTGGTTCTCCAGGCCAGCCACCGCGCGGCCCTCGCGAGAGGCGAAGAGGTGCGCGCCTACCGATGCGAGAGTCTCGACGGTGCCCGCATAGACGCCACCGTGGACGATCCCATAGCCTTGCCAGTGCCGCTCATCGATGTCGAGCTCGGCAACCACCCGGTCTCCGCTGGCCTCCTTGAAGACGAGCCCCATCTGCTTCACCCAGCCACCCGGGGCACTGTTCAGCATCTCCAGGAAGTCGTCCGCCATGCAGTCCGTCCGAAGTGTCACAGAAGCGAACTCTAACGATGTCTAACAACAACTGTTAGATGCTGTTAGAAACGCCTAGACTGGGCTCGGCTCATGAACCGCTTTCAGAACCCCTACGCACCTGGCGCCGGCACCAGGCCGCCCGAGCTGGCGGGCCGCCGTCACGAGATCGAAGACTTCGAGGTCCTGCTCGCCAAGGCCCGGCGGGCGGCGCCCGAGCGCAGCATGCTCATCACGGGTCTGCGCGGCGTCGGCAAGACGGTCCTCTTGAACGAGTTCGACCGCCTCGCCGGCGACTCCGACTTCTTCACCAACTTCCGCGAGATCCCGCCCGACGCGACGACTTTTCGCACCACGACCACGGAAATCTGCCGGAAGGTGCTGCTGGCGATGAGCCGCCGCGAGCAGCTGAAGGCCGCCGCCCAGGCCGCGCTCGGAGTGCTCAAATCCTTCAGCCTGGTGGCCCGAGTCAAGGACGTGGCCGGCATGGAGTGGAGCGTCGGGATCGAGCCCGTCCCAGGCAAAGCCGACTCGGGCGACCTGAGCGAGGACCTGGCCGATCTCTTCATCGAGCTGGGGGTCGTCGCCAGGGCACACCAGACGGGAGTCGCGCTCTTCCTGGACGAGGTTCAGAACCTGTCGGCCGAAGACCTCTCAGCGCTGATCATGGCTCTCCACCGCGTGAACCAGAAGTCGATGCCGGTCATCGTCGTGGCGGCCGGACTGCCCCAGCTGCCGCGGCTGGCGGCGGAAGCTCAGTCCTACGCCGAGCGACTCTTCCGCTTCGTGCGCCTGGGGGCACTCCCCGCGGAGGCCGCCGCGGAGGCGATCGAGCTGCCTGCCAGCCGGCTCGGCGCCGACTACGAGCCCGATGCGCTGGAGGCAATCCTCGACGCGTCCGGCCGCTACCCGTACTTTTTGCAGGAGTGGGGAAGCAAGGTCTGGGACATCGCACCGGGCCCGGACTTCACGCTGGAGGACGTGCAGGTCGCGGGCGTGGAGGTGGAGGCGGCTCTGGACCAGGGGTTTTTCGCCGTCCGTGCGGAGCGCGCCACCGAGACCGAGCGGAAGCTGATGCGAGCGATGGCTTGGTTGGGCGAGGGACCGTACCGCTGGGCGCAGGTGGTTGACGCCTTTGGAGGTGACTTGAAGACGTGCTCGGTGCTGACGGACCGATTGTTGAAGAAGGGGCTGGTCTACCGGCCCCGGCACGCCGAGCTGGACTTCACGGTGCCCCACTTCGCCCCTTTCATCCGCCGCCACTACCCAACCCTCCGCCGCTAAACAAACGGTTCTAATCACTCCCGGTCCGAGCGACTCCGCTAGCATCTCGACCACGAGTTCGCGACTACCTGGGCTTTTCGACCTCGACGCCAAGACGAACGCATTGCTCGCCTACGCGAAGAAGTTGACCGAATCTCCGGGCGCAGTTGACGACGCCGACTTCGCGATGCTTCGTGAGGCCGGCTGGCAAGAAAGGGGGATCTACCAAGCGACCGCTCTGATTTCCTTCTTCAACCTGAGCGGCCGGCTGGAGGCGGCTTCGGGCCTTCCGATGGACGGCGCCCACCTCGGCGACGAGCTGGTCCGGATGCTCCCCCGGACACGCTCCACCGCCCGCCGCTGAGGGCGCGATAGGCGGCGCGAGTGCCCGGCTCCAAACAAAGGCAGCTAAAGCCATGACCGCTGGGCCCGGAATCAAACTTCAGGGCCCTTCCGTTTAGACTCGCGCGCCGCAGCGCGCGGCAGGCGGGCCGAGTGGCCCTCCCAAATAGAGACAGTCACAGCGATCCAGGACCGATAGGCCCGGAATCAAAACTTAAGGGCCCTTCGGTTTAGACTCGCGCGCCGCAGCGCGCGGCAGGCGGGCCGAGTGGCCCGCTCCAAATAAAAGACAGATAAAGCCACCCACAAGTTGAGGAAAACGGAGAGGCCGGTGCTCTCCCCCGACGGAAAGCGTTCCGGCCTCTCGTCCTTACCAGGGTTTGCTCGCGGAGCTTCCCACCTCCGACTCCGGGAGAGCCAGTTCGGGGAATGTCGGCAGCGTCTAGGAACGGACTCCCTTAAACACTCCCGGCGGGCAAACGAGATGGTTGGCTCCGCGGCTAGGTTGGTCTGCCAAACATCTCACCTCCTTTGCCCCATGGGCAGTGGACTTCCGGGTCATTGTATACACTCGGCCGGATGCCGAACCGATACGTCGCCGTCTGCGGCGACTCGGACCCCGGGACCCCCCATCGGCAGGCGGCGCTCGACGTCGGAAGGCTCCTCGCGGAGGCCGGCTGCGTGGTCCTTTGCGGCGGCTACGGAGGAGTCATGGAAGCCGCCAGCGAGGGCGCGGCCAAGGCCGGCGGCACCGTCGTCGGGATCCTTCCGACCAGCGACCGCGAGGGCGCCAACGAGTACTTGACGCTGTCCCTGCCGACCGGGCTCGGCCAGGCCCGCAACGCCGTCCTGGCCACGGCCGCCGAGGCGGTGATCGCCATCGGATCGACCGGCTGGGGGACGCTCAGCGAGATCGCTTTGGCGCGCCGGCTGGGACGCCCGGTGGTCGGGCTTCAGACCTGGCGGCTCGAGGGCCTGGAAACCGCTGGCAGTCCCGACGAAGCGGTTCGCAGAGTCCTTGGCTAAGCGCCTGGGCAAGCGGGTCCTGAAGAAGAAGGACGGCCGCTACCTGATCCTGTACAGCAACAAAACCAAGAAGTGAGCGAGCTCCGCTGGCACCCCCTCCTGCGCGAGTGGGTGACCGTCGCACCCTGGCGCCAGGACCGCACCTATCACCCGGACGCGGCCGACTGCCCGCTTTGCCCTACGAAGCCTGGGGGTCCCGAGACCGAGATCGAGGAGCCGACTTACTACATCGCGGTCTTCGAGAACCGCTTTCCGTCCTACACGGGCGACCAGGGCCGTTGCGAGGTGGTCTGCTACACCTCGGATCACGACTCCTCACTGGGCGAACAGCCCGTCGAGCACATTCGCGACCTGGTCGAGGTCTGGCAGGATCGCTTCGCCGAGCTCTCCCGCCTCCCCAAGGTGAAGTACGTCTACATCTTCGAGAACCGGGGCGAGGAGATCGGCGTCACCTTGAGCCATCCGCACGGTCAGATCTACGCCTACCCGTTCGTCCCGGCGCTTCTCGAGCGCGAGCTCGACAGCTTCAAGCGGCACCAGCGCGAGACCGGCAGCTGCCTCTACTGCGACGTCCTGGCCGGCGAGGTGCAGGGTACGCGCACCGTCGCGACCGAGGAGGACTGGATCGCCTTTGTGCCGCCCTTTGCGCGCTGGCCATACGAGTTGCACCTGGCGCCCCGGGGCCACGTCGGGACCATCACCGAGCTGACCGACGGGCAGGCCGCCGGCCTCGCGCGCGTCCTCAAGGTCGTGCTGCGCAAGTACGACAAGCTGTTCGGCAAGCCGCTGCCTTATGTGATGGCGATGCATCAGCGGCCACCCGGCCGCGGCCATCGCTACTTCCACTTCCACATCGAGTTCTATCCGCCGAACCGTTCCGCCGACAAGCTCAAGTACCTGGCCGGATCCGAGCTTGGAGCCGGTGCCTTCGTCCTTGACGTGCGGGCCGAGGAGACCGCCAAGCAGCTCCGTGAAGTCCCGGGCTGACGCGCGCTTTCGGGCCGAGTACGGCGCCGCGCCGGCGTGGTCGGCGCAGGCCCCCGGGCGCGTCAACCTGATCGGCGAGCACGTGGACTACGCGGGTGGGCTGGTTCTGCCGGCGGCGGTCGATCGCTACGTGGCGGTGGCCGGAGCACCGGCTGCCGAGTGGGAGCTGCGCAGCGACAGCGAAGCCGGGCTTCGCTACGTACAGGCGGTGGGCGTGGTGCTGGCGGCGCCGCCCCAACGCTGCGCGGTTGAGGCCGACCTGCCTGTTGGCGGCGGGCTCAGCTCCTCGGCGGCGCTGTTGGTCGCGACCGCCGCCGGCCTGGAGCCCGGGCTCGACGGCAAGGACGCAGCGCTCGCCTGCCAGAAAGCCGAGCAGCAGGCGACCGGCGTGCGGGTGGGCATCATGGACCAGTTCGCGAGCGCCCTTGGGCGCGTGGGTCATGCCGTCCTCATCAACTGCTTGAGCCTGGCCTACAGCTACGTGCCCTTTCCCGACGACCTGGCCATCGCCGTCATCGACTCCGGCCAGCGCCACGACCTGGCCAACTCGCCGTACAACGCCAGGCGGGACGCAGCGGTGGCCGCGCTCGGAGACAGGGTCCTGATCGACCTGAAACCGGCCGACGCGGGGGACGAGCCCTTGCTCCGGCACATGATCACGGAGACCGCACGGGTGCTGGAATTCGTCGATTGCCTGCGGGCAGGGCAGCGCAAGCGCCTCGGCCAGCTGCTGAACGAATCGCACGCCAGCCTGCGCGATGACTTTCAGGTCTCGACCGCCCGGCTCGACGAGGTTGCCCAGGCGGCGCGAGCGGCGCCCGGCTGCCTCGGCGCCCGCCTGATGGGCGCCGGGTTCGGAGGGAGCGTTCTGGCTCTTGTGGAATCGGCGCAGGCGACCGCTTTCAGCGCCGCCCTTTCCGCACCAGTTCTGATCTGCCATACGGCGGACGGTGCTTTCGCGCAGACAGGTGTCACATGAACGACTGCTTGAGCCTGCCGCTCCGGCAGGGTTCAGGTGGGATCCGCCGCCTGGACGGCTGGCAGTCGCAGTGGATGTCGCTCGGCGAGGGCGAGGCCGAAGGCCTGCCAGCCGGCCGCGGCGGGGGCTGGGAACCCGCGGAGGTGCCCGGCCAGCGGCTGGCCGTGGCGGGACGCCAGGCGCTCTGGTACCGCTGCGCCTTCGCCCGGCCCGACCATTCCGGCAGGGTGCTGCTGCGGATCGGCGGGGCTTTTCTCGCCGCCAACGTCTGGCTCAACGGGCGCCTGCTCGGGTCGCACTACGGCTACTTCGCCCCCTTCGGTTTCGACATCACCTCGCACCTGGCCGCCGACAACCTGCTCGTCGTCTGCTGCGAGGCCCCGGTTGAGACCGACCTCGTCCGCAAGCGCCACGTCATGGGGCTTTTCAGCGATGGCGACAGCCGCCCCTACCCGCCGACCGCGTACTTCAGCCTCCCCGAGCCCTACCGCTGGGAGGTTCCGGTCGGGCTCTGGCGGCCGGTGGAGCTGGAGTACGCCGGCTCGGTCGTGCTCGACTGCCTGCGGCTGAAACCCCGGCTGGAGGCCGGCGACGTCGGCATCCTGGAGGTGGAGGCGCGCCTGCGCAACCTCGACGGGCGGGACATGGTGGGCGAGATGCAGCTCGAGTTACAGGGGGGTGCGACGGGGGAAGGGCTGAGCCCGGCCGTCGCACAGGGGGGAGTCCCCCCTTCGACAGGAGGTCCGCGGCCGCTCCGGCTCAGCCGCGAGTACCGGGTCCCCGGCGGCCTCGAGCAGACCGTCGCTTTCAGCGTCTCCATTCCGCAGGCCCGGCGCTGGTCGCCCTGGCGGCTGGGCGAACCGTTCCTCTACCGGGCGGTGGCAAGGGTGCTGGTCGACGGCCGGGAATCGGTCCGGGTCAACCAGGAGTTCGGGTTCCGCGACCTCGAGATCCGGCCCCGGCCGGAGGGCTGGACAGTCCGCGCCGGCGGTCAGCCGTTCTTCCTGCGAGGAGCCAACTATGCGCCCGACCTCCGCCTCGACAGGCTCACTGAAGAGCGGCTGGAAGCGGATCTCGAACTGGCCCACGACGCCAACCTGGATGCCTTGCGCGTGCACGCGCACGTCCTCCCGGAAGAGTTCTATCGAGCGGCCGACCGGGCCGGGATGGTGGTCCTCGCGGACTTCCCGCTCACCCAGTCCTACGCCTATCACGCGACCGGCGAGGAGGCTCGCTTCTTCGAGGACTCAGTTCGCGAGCAGGTGCCTGAGATGGTGGAGCTGCTCCGCAATCACGCGGCGATCGCCCTCTGGATCGCGCACGACGACCCGCCCTGGATCCCAGCCAACGCCGGCCTGGGTGACGTTCATGCCGTACGTCAGAACTACTCGGTCGACCAGGACGCCAGATCTCTCTTCGAGCGTCTCGACCCGTCTCGCCCGGCGCTCGCGGCGTCGGGTGAGCTCGATTCCCACCTCTTCCTCGGCTGGTCGGAAGGACACTGGTCCGGCTTCTCCGAGGTCGAGCCGGGCTTCGTCAGCGCGTTCGGCGCCCAAGCGCTGCCCTCCGTGGGCTCACCCGTCTGGCGGGAGCTCGGCCAGCGCTGGCCGGTGCCGGATGACGAGCCGGCCTGGCTTTACGCGGGCTTCCAGCCCTACCAGTGGATGGAGTTCGGCGTCGGCCTCCCCTCTGACCAGGAAAGCCTGGAGAGCTACGTCTCCGCCAGCCAGGACTACCAGGCCTGGCTCCTCCGGTTCGCAGTCGAGCAGTTCCGGCGCCGGAAGCTGGAGCCCTGCTGGGGCGCCTTCGCCTACCAGCTCGTCGACCCCTTCCCGAGCATCGGCTTCGGCGTCGTCGACCACGCCCGGGTCCCGAAGGCCGCGTTCGAGGCGCTGGCGGCGGCGATGGCGCCGACCCGGGTCATGATCGAGCCGCTCGGCTTCGTGGTGGGCCGGCGTGGGGTCGCCTATGAGCCCGGCCGCCCGGTCGAGGCCCGCCTGGTCGTGGTCAACGACGACTTTCAGCTGGCCGGACCGGCGCGAGTGCGCTGGGGCCTGCGGCGGGAGCGGGGCCTCGTCGAGACGGGAATGGCGCGCGTACGCGACGCCCTCCGTCGCAAGTCCTACGGGGGGACTCTTGACTTCGAGCTCCCGGGAGCCGCGGAGCCGGCCGCGCAGATCGAGCGTCTGACCCTGCCGGTGAGTGCCCCGGGGGAATACGTCCTGGAGGCGGAGCTCTGGGTCGGGGGCCAGCAGGTCGACTCGACGGAGCTCACGATCCGGGTGGGGCTGGAGCCGGCCGGGGCTCCGCCGCCACGTCGGCCGGTGCCTGATTACCTGGTAGAGCGCTTGGTCGATAGCAAGAGCCTGCGGTCCGACCCGGTCGGCTTGAGCTTCCAGCTCTTGAACCGGACCCGGCCCGCCGCCCTGACCGGTGTCCACGCCGTGCATCTCGACGGCAACGCGATCACCACCGACCGGATCCTGGCCGAGATCAGCTCGCGCACCGTGCCGCTCCCGCGTCGCCTGGACCTCCCGGTCGGGCGGCCGGTGCGACTGCTGGTCGACCTCGGCGCGCCGCTCGAAGCGGGCGAGCACGTGCTCGACGTCGACCTCACGGTGGCGGGCGTCGCCAGCGGCCGCCTCCGGCTCGAGGGATTCGTCCGACCGGAGGAGCTCCGGCCGCTCGATTCACGTCGAGGCGGGTGAACTTGACGGTGTCACTTCCGCTGCCATACTTCTGTCTCGCCGGATAGGAAATGTCCCGGTGAGACGCGCACCGTCAAGGTCAAAAGGAAGGTTTCCCTAGTACATGGATTCATCAACACTTATCGTCCTCGCCCTCCTCGTCTGCATCGTCCTGCTGGTGGCGGTCGGTGTCCTCTACCTGCTCGAGAATGGGAAGAATCGCCGGCTCCGGGCGGCCATGCCTCCGCCCTCGGCTTCCATGGGCGTCCCGAGCGCACCAGTGGCTCGGACAGCCGCCGTGCCCAGCTCGGCTCCCGGCCAGCCACCGCCTCCGGCCTGGATGAATCCCGCTCCCGCGGCGGCCCCGCCGCCGCCCGCGACGCAGACGCTCGACCCGTCGGTGCCGACCTGGGCGCCGCCCCCGCCGGCGCAGCCGACCCGCGTCCCGCCCCCGGCGCCCTCCGTTCCAGCGGCAGAGCCCGCTTCGCCCGCGGCTGCCGAGCCAGCCGCCCCGGCAACGCCCAGCTGGGAGGTGCCCAAGGCAGCCGAGCCGGCAGTCCCCAGCGGGTGGGAGCCCGCCCCTCCCGAAGCGGCCCCCCCGACGCCGAGCTGGGAGGCCCCCAAGTCGCCAGAACCGGCGCCGGGCGCAGCGAGTACCGAGCCGCCGCTCGCGGCTGCAGCGCCTTCCGAGCCGGCTGTCCCCACCTGGGAGTCACCGGCCGCCCCAGCTCCGCCCGAGCCTGGCGCTGCGCCTGAGGAGCCGAAAGCCCCAGCCCCAGCCGCCGAGGAGCCTGCTCCGATGGAAACGTCCGCCCAGGGCGAAACGATGCCGATCCCTGCCTGGAGTCCGCCCGCCTCGGGCGATCAGGCCCCGCCTGCACCAGAGGCTGCGGCAGAGGCTGCGGCAGAGGCCCCGGCCGCCCCCGCCTGGGAGCAGCCGGCGGAGACGCCGCCACCCGCCGAACCCTTGCCGACCGACTCGGCTCCCACCCTGGTCTGGCAGCCGCCCGCAGCGGGCGAGTCTGGCGCGCCGGGCGAGGCGCCAGCCGCTCCAGCTCCGGGCTGGGAGACGCCTGCCACGGAGGCTCCCGCGGACGTGCCGGGCGAGACCCCCGCGGCGTCTCCCTGGGAAGTCCCGGCATCCGCGGCTGAGCCGGCTGCGCCCGAGGCCCCGCCAGCGGAGGTGCCGCCGCTCGACCGCACGGTGTTTGTCGACTCCACCCAGGTCGGAGGCGCCGGCGAGCACGACACAGCCGGCCTGCCCACCCTTGTGGAGGCCGAGCTGGTCGTCGCCTCCGGCCCCGACAGCGGGCATACCTACCGCCTGACCGGACCCTCGCTCCGGATCGGCAGGGCCCCCGACAACGACCTGGTGCTACGCGACCCGGCAACTTCGGGCCACCACGCTCGGGTCGAGCGGCGAGGGAACAGCTTCTTCGTCGTGGACCTCGGCAGCACCAACGGGACCCTGGTCAACGGCGACGTGGTCCAGGAGCGCGAGCTGACGGACGGCGACAGCATCACGATCGGCCAGAACGCGGTGAACTTCGCCCTCAGGAAGTAGGTGGACGGAAACGCCGTTTCCGTCCTCTGATGGGGCTCCGGTTGGCCTGGCTCTCGGATCCGGGGATCCACCGGCAGAACAACGAGGACTACATCGCGGTCAGGACAGAGCTGAAGTCCTCCGACGCTGTGATCGTGATCGCCGACGGGATGGGCGGCCACGCCTCCGGCCAGGTCGCGAGCAAGCTGGTCGCGGACACAATCGTCGACGAGGTGGCGGCCCTCGACAAGCTCGATGGCGAACGCCTGCATGACGTGCTGGCCAAGGCCAACACCGCCGTCTACGAAGCTGCCCAGAGCAGCGCCGAGCACACCGGCATGGGCACCACGGTGGTGCTTGTCGCGATCCGCCACGGCCGCGCAACCACGCTCAACGTTGGCGACAGCCCCGCCTACCTGATCCGGTCCGGCGAGATCAGCGACATCTACCAGAACCACTCCTGGCCGGCCGAGCAGGCGCGCGCCGGGATCATCACGGCCGACCAGGTCGCCGGCCACCCGATGAAGCACCGGCTGGCCCGAGCAGTCGGGGTCTGGGACCAGGTCAAGGCTTACATGACGCAGGTCGACCTTCAGCTGGGCGACTTGATAGTCCTCTGCAGCGATGGGGTCGAGGGCGCGGGGGTGTCCGTCGACGAGATCCGCGACAACCTCGACCAGGAGGATCTGCAGGTCGCGGTCGAGCAGTTGATCGCGCTTTGCGTCGACCGCGGCGCACCTGACAACGTGTCGGTGGCGGTGGCGCGCGTCGAGTAAGCCCGGCCCCGGGGCCCGCCGACTCAGAAGTAGGCTTCGGCGATCAACTCGGCGGCGTGCCGGACGGGAATGTCGCTCCGGCCGCGTGCCTTGAGACCGGCTTCGAGCTGCATCTGGCAGCCGGGGTTGGCGGTGACCACCTGCTCGGGAGAGACGGAGAGCACCGAGTCCATCTTCTCCTCCAGGATCCGGCGCGACATCTCCGGCTCCAGCGCGCTGTAGAGGCCGGCCGAGCCGCAGCAGATGTCCGCGTGCGGCATCTCGACCAGCTCGACGCCGGGAACCGACTGCAGGAGCTCGCGGGGCTGCCGCGTGATCCGCTGTGCGTGAGCCAGGTGGCAGGGGTCCTGGTAAGTCACCCGGGCCCTGACCTCCTGCCTGGGCGGTGGCATGCCCACCTCGGCCAGGAACTCGAAAAGGTCGCGCGTCCGTTCGCCAACCCCGCTGTAGAAGTCTTTGAGATGCGACGAGCAGCCGGCCGAGTTGACGACCAGGAAGTCGTAGTCGTCGCCGGCGAAGACGCGCTCGTTGTGGTCGCGCAACCCGCGCGCAGACTTCAAGTCGCCGTTATGTGCGAAGAGGGCGCCGCAGCAGCGCTGGGCGGCGGGAAAGTGGACCTCGCAGCCCGCCACCTGGAGGAGACGGACCGAGGCTTCGTGTGAGCGCGCGTACATGATCGGCATGACGCAGCCGGTGAGAAAAGCCACTTTGAAGCGCATCGGACCGAGGGCGCGCGCCACGTTACCGGCCGGCGGCGCGAATGGCTCGCTCAGCTTCGGCAGCTGGCGGCCCTGGGCGGAGAGCGAGGTGAGCCCGGTGGCTTGGGCGAGGCGCGTCAAGGCGCCGACCGCGCGCAGGCGTCCCGGATGCTTGAGGACCTGACGCATCACGATCGTCGCCGTCGTGCGCTTGGCATCGACCTTGCGGACACGCTCCAGCTCGGCGCGCCCGTGCTCGATGATCCGGCCATACGGCACGCCGCTGGGACAGACCGCCTCGCACGTCCGGCAGCCGAGGCAGAGGTCCAGGTGCCGGGCGAGGTCGCGGGTGAACGGCAGCCCGCCTCGGGTCCACTGCGTCATCAGGTAGAGGCGGCCGCGGGGCGACTCGGTCTCCAGTCCGGTCACGCGGTACGTCGGGCAGTAGTTGAGGCAGAGTCCGCAGTGCACGCAGGTGGCGAGGTCGTCGTCGCTGGGCGCGTCCGGACCGTGGAAGACGGCGGCCCGCCGGACGTCAATTGCCATCAGACCCTCCGTCCGACCGCCGCGGCGAGAGATGCAGTCGCAAAGGGGTCCCCACCGATGAAGTCGGTGGGGTGAAGCTCCGGCGCGGAGGTCGGATGGAGGGTCATACGAGGTAACGACCGGGGGAGAGGGTGCCGGCCGGGTCGAAGGCCCGTTTCACGCGGCGCATCAGGTCGATCGTCGCAGGTTGGCGGCCCCAGGCGCCGAGCTCGCTCTTCAGCGCCGACGGCGCGGCCAGCAGGACCGCCGAGCCGCCGGCGTCCTCCGCAGCCGCTCGGACAGCCGCGACCTGGGCTGACTCGAAGTCGACCCAGTGGACGACGCCCACACCTGGGTGGGCCCACCAGCTGGCCGCCTCCGGCAGCGACTGGAGGACGTCGCGGAGCGCTTCCGGCGGCACCGCGACGCGCAGCCAGCGGCCAGCCCGACGGCGCGAGTGCTGCTGCCAGAAGTCGGCCTCGCCGACGGGCGCCCAGACCAGCTCGCGAACCATCCGCCGCACGCCATCCTCGCTGCCCGCAAAGCGTGCTACGAGCCGGTGGCGGTCAGGCTCCCGGACGAGTTCGAGAGCGACGGGTGGGAGCTTCAGGTCGAGCGCCCGGCGGGCTTCGCGCCAGGCATCCGTCAGCTGAGGTTCGCTCGCCTCGACGGTCTCCTCGAAGAGCGGCCGCGGGAAGACCTTGAAGCTCGCTTCGGTGATCACGCCCAGTGACCCGAGCGCGCCGAAGTGGAGCTTGTTGAGGTCGTAGCCGGAGACGTTCTTCACCACCTTTCCGCCCGAACGGGCGAGCCGTCCGTCGGGCAGCGCGACCTGGAGGCCGACCAGGAATTCGCGGGGCGTTCCGTAGCGCTGCCGGAGCGGCCCCGACCAGGCCGTCGCGAGCAGGCCGCCGATCGTGTGCCCCGGGCTGGCGAACGGGTCGAGCGGCAAGAACTGGCGAGCCTTGCCGAGCTCCGCCTGGAGGGCTTCCAGGGTCACGCCCGCCTGGACCGTGGCCGTGAGGTCCTCTGGGCTCACCTCGACGATGCGGTCGAGCCCGGTGGTCACCAGTGCAAGGTCGAACCGGGCGGGCGGGTCGCCCATCCCGAGGGCGCGGCCGCCGCCGATAGGGATCACAGCCTGGCCTGCGCGCGACGCTTCGGACAGACACCCGGCGAGCTCCTCGACGGTTTTGGGCTTTTCGACGGCCTTCGGTTTGAGGCCGTCGACGGTCACCACCAACGAGCCTCGCTGGCCACTCCGCTGCGCGCGATCAGCTTCGGTTCGATCTGTCCTGCCGGCGGGAAGATCTTGCCCGGATTGAGGCGTCCCGACGGATCGAGCACATCCTTCACCGCCTGCATGGCGGCGAGGTCGTCGGGTCCGAAGATCCAGGGCATGAAGGCATTCTTCTCGAGCCCGATCCCGTGCTCGCCGGAGAGCGTCCCGCCGGCGTCGATGCAGGCTCGCAACATTTCCTCTCCCGCCTTCTCGACCTTCTTCATGATTCCTTTCTCGCGGAGGTCGAAGAGGATGTTCGGGTGCAGGTTGCCGTCGCCCGCGTGGAAGACGTTGGCGACCGGCAGACGGTAGTGCTCGCCGATGCGGCCGACGTCCCGGAGGACCTCGGGCAGCTTCGTCCGCGGCACCACCCCGTCGTGCAGGTAGTAGTTGGGCTTGATGTGGCCAAGCGCGCCGATCGCGCCTTTGCGACCGGCCCAGAGCAGCTCCCGCTCGGCCGGGTCTTCCGCGACCCGGATCTCGAAGGCGTCGTCCGTCTCCAGGATCTGCTCGATCGCCGCGGTCAGCTCGCGGGCGCTCTCGGTCAGGCCGTCGACCTCGACCAGCAGCACCGCCCCGGCGCTCGTCGGATAGCCGGCCTTGTAGTGCGCCTCGACCGCGCCGATGGTGACCTTGTCCATCATCTCCAGCGCGGCCGGGACGATGCCGTGGCCGATCACGTCAGAGACGGCCTTGCTGGCGGATTCGATGCTCGGGAAGGCCGCCATCAAGGTGCTGACCGCCTCCGGGGTGGGGAGGAGCTTGACGAGCAGCTTCGTGGTCACGGCCAGGGTTCCCTCCGAGCCGACCAGGAGGCCGAGCAGGTCGAGACCGGGCCGGTCGGGATCCTCGCCGCCCACCCAGTGCACGCTGCCGTCGGAGAGCACCACCTCCATCCCCAGGATGTGGTTGGTGGTCACGCCGTAATAGAGGCAGTGCGGTCCGCCTGAGTTCTCGGCAGCGTTGCCGCCGATGGTGCAGGCCTTCTGGCTGGAGGGATCCGGCGCGTAAAAGAGGCCGTGCCGGGCGGCTTCGAGTCCGAGGTCGTAGTTCACCACGCCCGGCTCGACCAGGGCCGTGCGCCGTTTGGGGTCGATCTCGATGATGCGCCGGAGCCTGGCCAGCGAGAGAGCGAGCCCGCCGCGCAGCGTGACCGCACCGCCGGAAAGGCCAGTCCCGGCGCCGCGGGGAACCACCGGTAGCTGCTGCTCGGCGGCGATCTCCAGGACGGCGGCCACCTCCTCCACATTGGCCGGGTAGACGATCGCGTCGGGCAGGGCGCCGGCGATCGAAGCGTCCCGTTCGAAGATCACCAGGTCGTAGGCGTCCCAGACGACGTGGTCCCGGCCGACCGCTCGGCACAGCTTTTCGAGGGTGCGGGGACCGAGCCCCATCAGCTGAGGGGCGCCTCGCGGCTCGGGTCGCGCTCGAAGGCGTCGAACCGGCGGGCAAAGGCCCCGGGCAGGCCAGGCGCTTCGACCGCGACCTTGTCGGGGAGCAGCTCCTGGAGCCAGGCCTCGCATTCGGCATCGGACGGCATCCGGTCCGAGCGTTCGAAGAGGACGTCGTAGATGCGGCTGTGCGGCGAGACCTGGATCGTGTACCAGACCGAGAGGCCATCCGGCGTGATGGAGCGGTGGCGCTCGTCTACTCGGCGGTTGACCGGGAGCTTGAGCGGCTTCGCCTCCGCTTCGGTACGCAAGCGCGCGGCCTCGCCAGGGACAGCCATGGCGCGATGATACGTCCGAGCCCTTCGCGCCATATCGGCCTCATTAATGGTGATATCGAAATCGTCTATAGCGATCCCAATCGTCATTTAGATCGTTTACCGTGGAGACAAGTGGAAGTACTCCTCTACGGCTGCAACGGCGACCCCGACTGCGAGGCGATGAAGGCCTTTCTGTCGAATCGCAGCATCGCCTACGAGATGCGCTGCATCGACGCCGACGGGCACGCCCGCCAGGAGTGGGAGGACCTGGACGGCCAGGTCACGCCGGTCGTAGTCATCGACGGGAGCCGCATCGTGCGGGGGATGGACGGGACACGGATCGACCAGTTCATGGGGTCGGTCGGCTGCTAGGACGCGGCTAGCTCTTCAGGAGCTGGTTGCGGTTCTCTGGCTACACTCGGGCTCGTGAACTCGCGTGCCCGGGTTGAGGCTGCGCTGGCCCAGCAACACCTGGATCGGCCCCCGGCGGCCGCCTGGGGTCACACCTATCGGGAGGAGTGGTCGCCGGAAGCGCTCGCCGGGGTGACCATCGCGCGCCAGCGCCGCTACGAGTGGGACTGGGTGAAATTCCAGCCGCGCGCCTCCTGTTTCGCCGAGGCGTTCGGCGCCGAGTACGCAGCCTCCGGTCACTCATTGCGGGCACCGAAGTTGCTGCGGGCGCCGGTCCAGTCGCTCGAAGACTGGAAGCGCTTGCCGGCGGCGGACGCTTCGTCGCCCGCGCTTGCTGACCAGGTCGAGTCGATCCGACTTGTCGCGCGTGAGCTCGGCCCTGACGTCCCGGTCGTGCAGACCGTCTTCTCGCCGATCACCGTCGCCGGCTACCTGACCGGGCGGGATTCGCGCCGCGCGGTCCGGGAGCTGCGCCAGCACCCGGAGGTCGTGGGGCCGGCACTGGAAAGGATCGCGGCTGCCCTGGTCGACTTTACGCGCCGCTCGCTGGCGGCGGGCGCGGCCGGCATCTTCTACGCCATCTCCGGCTATGCCAGCGCCGACATGATCAGGCGTGAGGACTATGAGTTTCTGCTGCTGCCCTACGACCGGCGCGTCCTCTCCGAGCTTCCGCGGGAGGCCTGGTTCAACATCGTCCATCTCTGCGGCTCCCACCTGCACTTCGAGCTCGCGAACGAGCTGCCCGCCCAGGTTGTCAGCTGGTCGGTGCACAACCAGGGCAACCCGTCCTTGCGGGACGGCAAGTCGCGCTCCGGCAGGCCGGTGATGGGCGGTGTCGCCCAGCGCACGACACTCGCGCGGGGCACGCCCGCGGAGGTCCGCCGGGAGGTCAAGGAGGCGATCAAGCAAACGGGTGGCGAAGGCCTCTTCGTGGCGCCCGGCTGCTCGGTCCCACCACGCTCCCGGCAGGCCAACCTGGAGGCCATGATGGAGGCGGCGCGGGCGGCATGACCTCCCCGGTGGCGGGCCTCGCCGAGATCGTGCTCTGGGCTCGGGACATGGAGCGCAGCCTCGGCTTTTACCGCGACCTCTTCGGCCTCGAGCTGATTTCCCCGCCCGACTTTCCGACCAAGTTCCTGCGCGCAGCCACGGGTCCTGGCGGGGTGCCGGAGATGATCGTCCTCTCGCAGCATCCCGACCGAGACGGCGCGTTCCCACGTGAGAAGCCGCTGCGCACGCTCCATCACCTCGCCTTCAACGTCGCGCCCGATCGTTACGAGTCGCTGCGCAGTTCCTGCGAAGCGGCCGGGCTCGAAGTCCGTACGGGCATCCACCCGGTTCTGAAGGGGGTCCGGACCTTCTACGTCGACGACCCGGACGGGAACGAGGTCGAATGCATATCTCCAGCCGAGCCTGGGGCGAAGACGCTTCCTTGACCCGCGCCGGCCGCATCCCCGCGCCCTCCGACGAGGTCCTGATCCGGCTGGCTACCATCGCCACCCAGGTCGAGGACGCGCTCGCCTTCGACACCCAACCGCACCAGGCGCCCGTCGGCCTCAGGACGATCAAGAACGACAGGCGGCGTGCGATGGAGGCCATGCTGGTCCTGCTGGCCGACCCTGAGGTGCGCGATTACCTGGCCGAGCTGGAGCGGGCGGGCCTGCTGCCGGTCAAACGCTGAACTGGCTCCCGAGGTCGAGATAATCTCGCCGGAGGCGTAGCCGCGGGCCCGTAGCTCAGTCCGGCCTAGAGCAGGGAGCTCATAACTCCACGGTCGATGGTTCGAATCCATCCGGGCCCACCCGCTTTTCTTGTGCAGCTTCGGCTGAGCGCGCCAAAAGGCCTTCGGCTGATGCACGTCAGATCTTCGGTTGATGCGCGACACCTACTTCGGTTGAGCCGCGACACTCCCGGGCCGGCGGCTGCGCCGGGGCGTAGACTGGCGAAGTTCTTGGTGCCGGCCCTGCGCAGGATCCGGCGGCCGTTGCGTCACACGTCTCTGAAGGGCACCGACGTCCTGTTTGGTGAGTGGAGGTGGGCAATGGACATCAAGGCTCTTGTGAACGAGGCAACGCAGGCCCTGAACGACCACGACCTCGAAAAGTTCGCGTCGCTGCATGACCCTAACGTTGAGTTCACCGAGCCGGGCAGAAAGGGCACTGGCCGGGAAGACTTCATGGCCACATTGAAGGTGCTGCACGCTGCATTCCCGGACATGCGGTCGACCTTCGAAAATTTGCTAGTCGAGGGAGACAAGGCCTTCTTCGAGGCCAAACTGGATGGCACTCAAACTGGGGCCCTTCGCATGCCGGGTGGACCGGAGATTCCACCCACGGGGAAGCAGGTCTCGATGCGGGCCGCCGTCTATGTCCAGGAGCGTGGCGACAAGATCGTCACGTCGCATCTTTTCCAAGACCGAATGGAGCTGATGGAGCAGCTGGGAATCATGCCCCAGGCTCCGGCATCCGCAAGAGGCTAAGAAACGACGAGCGACTGGCTGCGCGCTGGACAGCTTTAGCGGCGAGCATCGCGACGCGTCGGGGTGATCCGAACCAGGTGCTTGATGCACTCTCGAGTGATGGACTCCGAGAGCCCCGGGGGGAAGTTGACGATCGGCTCGATAGTCATTCGCTGCTACGAGTTCGACAAGATGCTGGCCTTCTGGCAGGAGGCACTTCATTACATCGCACGGCCGCCGGCCAAGGACGGTTGGGTGATTCTTCGCGACCCGGAAGGGCAAGGGCCCAACATCTCGTTGGACCAGTTTCCGGAGAGACGCACGGGTAGGAGGAGCCGGCTTCATCTCGACCTCTACGCGGCCGACCAGGAAGGCGAGGTTGAGCGGCTGGTAACGCTCGGTGCGACGCGCTATCCGTGGAGGTACCGGCCGGGTGACGATTTCGTGGTCCTGGAAGACCCTGACGGCAACCTCTTCTGCGTGGTGCAGGCCTGATCGGCAGCCGACTGAGTTCCGACCCGCACTTCGGATTCGAAAGCGGATCGCTTGCGAAAGCGCCAGCGTGCCTCCTATCATCAGCGGTATCACCAGGTGGGGAGCGTTCTCGGCGGGGAAACGGGTGTGTCACATCGCGGGGTAGTCTGCTATCTGCGGTCACCTATTTCGGTGCAATCGCCATCTCGGCCACTGACGCGGTCTTCCGAACCGAATGAGGGCGACGACTAGCTAGGCAGACGGTTTGGGGTAGCGGAGGGGCCGGCTCTTCGCCGGCCCCTTTGCATTTCAGCGCACCGGCACCGCCAACCAACGGAGCGACCGGTCGCCTAAGCTGAGCGGCCACAGGGGAAGGACAAGGCTGACTTACAAGCGCTGGATTCTCGTCGCCGCCGTGCTCGGGTCAGGGATCGTCTTCCTCGACTCGACGGTGGTCAACGTCGCTCTGCCCCGCATCGGCCACGACCTTCCGCGCCTCTTCCTCGGCGTCCTCGAGGGTCAGTCCTACGTCTACAACGCCTATCTGCTGACGCTGAGCGCGCTCCTGATCCTTGCCGGCGCGCTCAACGACTTCTACGGACGCAAGCGCATGTTCATGTTCGGCCTGGTCGGCTTCGGAGTCACCTCGGTGCTCTGCGGGCTGGCGCCGAACATGGAGCTGCTCGTGCTCTTCCGGGTGCTCCAGGGCGCCGCCGGAGCGCTGCTGGTGCCGGGATCGCTGGCGCTCCTCACGGCCAACTTCGAAGGCGAAGAGCAAGGCCGGGCCTTCGGCATCTGGGCGGGAGCGTCGGCCGCAACCACCATCCTCGGCCCGGTCGTGGGCGGCTTCCTCGTCGACAGCCTTTCCTGGCGGGCGGCCTTCCTGATCAACATCCCGCTCGTGGCGATCGGCCTTTGGGCCACCTATGTCCACGTGCCCGAGAGCCGCGACGAGCAGGCTTCGAATAAGTTCGACTGGCTGGGCGCCGCGGTGGTCGGCCTGGCGGTTGGTGGCCTTGCTTTCGGAGCCATCTACGGACAGCAGCGAGAGTGGCGCGACCCGGCCGGATTCGTGGCGATCGGGATCGGCCTGCTGGCCACCATCGCCCTGCCCGTCCTGATGGCGAGCTCGTCGCACCCGCTGATCCCGCTGCACCTCTTCAAGAGCCGCAATTTCACGGTCACCAACATCTCAACCCTGCTGATCTATGGGGCCCTCTACGTCTTCAGCTACTACCAGGCGCTCTTCATGCAGGGGACGCTTGGCTACACTGCGGCGGCGGCGGGTGCGGCCGGCATCCCCGGGACGCTCTTCCTGGTCTTCTTCTCTTCGCGGTTCGGCAGCCTGGCCGCGCGCTACGGGCCGCGTTGGTTCATGGCCGCCGGACCCGCGGTCATGCTGCTGGGGGTGCTCTGGATGATCCGCGTACCGCCCACCAGCGTGCCCTGGCACCTGCGCCCGGCCGACCCCACGACCTTCCTGCCGCCGGCGTCCTATTTCACCGACTTCCTGCCCGCCAACATCCTCTTCGGACTCGGAATCATGGTGCTGGTGGCGCCCCTGACGACCGCCCTCATGACCTCCATCCCGGTCCGCAACTCGGGCGTCGGCTCGGCCATCAACAACGCCATCTCCCGGGTCGGGCCGCAACTGGCGGGCGCCCTGATCTTCGTCTTCATCACGGCCGACTTCTACCGCTTCCTGGCCGGGCGGCTGAGCGGCGTGGACGTCAGCTCAGCCGGCTTTCACGCCAGGGTCAGCCCACTCAACACGCCGCCCGATCCAGGCCTGGTCGGCGTGGTCCGGGAGGCATCGACGGAGTCGTTTCATATAGCCATGCTGGTAGTGGCAATCCTCTTCCTGCTGGGAGCCCTCGTGAACGCGGCCGGCATCCGCAACGAGGCCGCCAAGACGCCGGCCGCTGAATCATCCCCGGAGGCCGAACCAACCTCGCTCCAACCGGAGGCGAACTGACAGGTGGACGTGCGCGACGATGTCACCGAACTCCTCGCGGGCTTCTCGCTTTTTGCTGACCTTTCCAGCGCGGAGCGGGAACGGGTCGCCCACACCTTCAAGGAAGCGTGGTTTGCGGAAGGTGAACGCATCCTTCGCCAGGGCATCAGCGGTGGTTCGGCCTTCTACGTGATCCTGGAGGGCAGCGCCGGCATCCGCGTCGACGGGGTCGAGCGCTGGTCGCTCAAGCCCGGGGAGTTCTTCGGCGAGATTTCCTCGCTGCTCGGCGAGGTCGCGGTGGCGGACATCATGGCGCTGACGCCGCTGCGCTGCCTGGTTCTGGAGGGCGACCAGCTCGAATCGTTCCTCGTCTCGCACCCGAAAGTCATGTATCGAGTGCTCCAGGGCGAGGCTCGCAAGGTGCGCAACACGACCCAGTGGCAGAACTGAGCGAAGAGCCCTTCCCGCCGGGTAGATACGAGCTGATCGTGGTCGGGAGCGGCCCGGGCGCCCTCCAGCTCACTTACTGCCTGACCCGGCTCGGCCTCGACCACGCAGTCATCTCGGATGACCCGGCGCCGGGCGGAATGTTCCGGCGCTGGCCCATCTTCCAGCGGATGCTGAGCTGGACCAAGCCGTATGCCGGCTTCGAGCACCGCTCGCGCGAGTACGAGCGTTTCGACTGGAACAGCCTGGCCTGCGACGAAGAGGAGCACCGCGCGGTGATGGCCGAGGTGATGGATGGGACCTCTTACTTCCCGTCGCGTCCCGAGATGGAGCGCGGCCTGGTCATCTTCGCTGAGCGGGCCGGCCTCCAGGTCCGCTATGGCTGCAGGTGGGAGAGCACAGGCAGGGAAGGCCAGGATTTCATCCTCGGGACGTCCGACGGTGAGTACCGAGCGCCGCTCCTGGTCTTCGCGGTCGGTGTCGCAGAGCCCTGGAAGCCGTCGACGCCCGGGCTCGAGGACGCAGCCCACTACGGCGACCTGCGTCCGGTCGAGACGTACGCCGACCGGCGTGTTTTCATCATCGGCAAGCAGAACTCGGGCTTCGAGATCGCCACTGGCCTGCTCCCGGTCGCCCGCCAGATAGTCCTCGCCTCGCCCAGCCCGACCAAGCTCTCCGTCAACACACGGTCGCTGGTCGGAGTCCGAGCCCGCTATGTCCAGCCTTACGAAGACTCGGTGCTCGCCGGCGGAGTCGTCATCCTGGACGCCTCGATCGAGTCGGTCGAACCGGCCGGAGCGGCCTTCAGGGTCACCACCCGGAACGCCCACGACGGCAGCGCGCTCGTCTTCGAAGTCGACGACGTGATCGCGGCGACCGGCTTCGTCGCGCCTTTGCGCGACCTGCCCGAGCTCGGCGTCGCAACCTTCGGTCACAGCCGGCTGCCCGCGCAGACGCCTTTTTGGCGCAGCGCGACGGTGCCCGGGATCTACTTCGCGGGGACGCTGACGCAGGGCTCGCTCGGCCTCCGTAAGCACGGCATCCCAAGCAACTCCGGAGCCGTCCAGGGATACCGCTACAACGCTCGGGTCCTGGCCCGCCACCTCGCTCAAACGCGGTTCAACAGGGACCTGGAGCGTCCGCGGCTGGGAACGGATCAGGTGATACCGCTCCTTCTCGCCGAGGTCAGCCGCGGTCCGGAGCTCTGGCACCAGCGCTCGTACCTCGCGCGCGTCCTCACCATCGACGCTGAACAAGGCCTGGGCGACGAAGGCGTGCTGCCGCTCGCGCATTTCGTCGACGACGACCGCGGGCCGGACGGCGTGGCGATCGCCCTCGAGTCAAACGGGCGCGACGAGCCGTACCCTGCCGTCTATATCAGGCGCGCCAACAAGGTGAGCGAGCACCTCCTGCCGTCGCATCCATTGCTCGACTTCGAGGGCGCCGGTTACGTGAGCGAGCTGGCCGCGCAGCTGGGCGAACTGCTCAGTCCAAGCCTGTCGAGGCCGGTCCCATGAGCCTCCCGAGCGGCACGCTCACGTTCCTCTTCACCGACATCGAGGGCTCGACCCGCCTCATGCAGGAGGTGGGCGACCGCTACGTAGAAGCGCAGGCAGCGCACCACGCGATCCTGCGGGAGGCCTTTCGGAACAACTCCGGCCGGGAGTTGCGAACCGAGGGCGACTCCTTCTTCTGCGTGTTCGCCAGCGCCCTCGACGCCTGCTCCGCGGCGGCTGCGGCCCAGAAGGCGCTGGCCGCGCAGGCCTGGCCCGAGGGAGCTGCGATCCGCGTCCGCATCGGCCTCCACACCGGGGAGGCGCCGCTCGTCGGCAACGAGTACATCGGCCTCGACGTGCACCACGCTGCCCGGGTGGCGGGCGCCGCCCACGGCGGCCAGGTCCTGCTCTCGGAGTCGACGCACGCGCTCGTGCAGGACAACCTGCCCGCAGGCATCAGGCTGCGTGACCTCGGCCTGCACCGGCTGAAGGACCTGGCCCGATCCGAGCGGCTCTTCCAGCTGGTGGTCGCAAGCCTGCCCGACAGTTTTCCGGCACTCCGCACGCTCGACACCACTCCGAACAACCTGCCCACGCAGCTGACAAGCTTCATCGGCCGCGAGCCGGAGGTCGAGTCCGCTGGGGCCCTGCTCAAGGGTGCCCGGCTGCTGACGCTGACCGGCCCGGGCGGGATCGGCAAGACCCGGCTCAGCCTGCAGATCGCCGCCGACCTGATCCAGCAGTTCCCCGATGGCGTCTATTTCATCCCGCTGTCCGCGGTGCGCGAACCGGGCTTGGTGGCCTCGGTGATCGCCGAGGTGCTCGGCGTCGCCGTCACCGGTAGCCGGCTCTCGATCGACGCCGTGGTGGAGTACCTGCGCGACAGGAAAGTGCTCCTCGTGCTGGACAACTTCGAGCAGCTCCTGCCTGAGGGCGCGCCGGTCGCGACTCAGCTGCTCAAGGGGAGCCCGGGACTGAAGCTCCTGGTCAGCAGCCGGGCGGTCCTCCGCGTCTACGGCGAGCAGGAGTTCGCGGTCGAGCCTCTGCGCCTACCCGACCTCAAGGCACTCCCGGCGCTGGCGGCACTCTCTCAATACGAGGCGGTCAGGCTGTTCATCGAGCGGGCGGTGGCAGCCAAGCCAGACTTTCGAGCTACCAACGAGAACGCTCCGGCGATCGCCGGAGTCTGCGAGCGGGTGGATGGCCTGCCGCTGGCCATCGAGCTGGCGGCGGCCCGCGTCAAGCTCTTCTCGCCGCAGGCGCTACTGGGGAGGCTGGAGTCGAGCCTCACCGTGCTTGGCACCGGCAGCCGTGACTTGCCCGGCCGGCAACAGACTCTGCAAGCTGCGATCGCCTGGAGCTACGACCTCCTGGACCCGCCGCTGCAGCGGCTCCTGGCGCGGTTCGCCGTCTTCGCCCGGGGCGGGAACCTGGAGCAGGCGGAGCTCGTCTGCGGGCCAGCCGCCGAGGTCGGTGTCGACGTGCTGACGGGGCTGGACGAGCTGGCGGACCAGAGCCTGCTGAGGCGCCTGCCGGACTTCGAAGAACCGCGGCTCCTGATGCTGCAGACGATCAGGGAATTCGCGCTGGAGCGGCTCCAGCAAGGCGGCGAGGGCGACCTGGTCAGGGACCGACACGCGGCTGCCTTCCATGCGCTCGCCGAAGAGGCGGCGCCGCGCGTGTTCGGCGAGCAGCAGAAGACCTGGCTCGACCGTCTGGAACGCGACCATGACAACTTCAGGGCAGCAATGGACTGGTGCGTCGAGCGCGCCGATGCCGAGCGCGGCCTCTGCTTGGGGGCAGCCTTATGGCGCTTCTGGCAGATGCGGGGACACCTGCACGAGGGCCGGGCGCGGCTCGAGGCCGTGCTGGCGCTGGCAGGGGCTCACGACCATCCCAAGGAGCGGCGGCGAGCGCTCGAAGCGGCCGGTGGGATCGCCTACTGGCAGGGAGACATGCCCGCTGCCCAGGCGTTCTACGACGAGTGCCTCGCGTCGACGCGGGAGGGCGGCACCAGGGCCGAGCTCGCCAACGCGATTTACAACGTTTCCTTCCCGAGAATGGTGAACAGGCAAGATCTGGCGCGCGCAGCCCAGCTCCTCACGGAGGCTCTGCCGATCTTCCGGGAAGTGGGCGACGAGGCCGGACTCGGGCGCTGTCTCTGGGGGCTTGGCAACGCTGACTACTTCGCCGCTCGCTATCCGGACGCCATCGCACACCTGGACGAGGCCATCGAGCTCTTTCGGCGCCTGGACGACCGCTTCAGCCTTGGTTGGGCGCTGCACACCCGAGCCCTGGTCGCTCTGAAGTATCTGGATTGGGCGGCTGCGGACGCCTTCGTTGTCGAAGCCCTGGAGATTTTCTCGGCGGCAAGCGACGTGTCCGGGATAGTCCTCCTCCTCGACGACGCGGCGGCAGTGGCACGGGTCAAGGGTGAACCCCGCCGCCAGATTCGCCTGGCCGCGGCGGCCACCGCCCACCAGGCCGCAAGCGGCGCCGGGCTGGGCGCGATCCTCAAGGCCGAAGAGGAATGGACACTCCGCGAAGCGCTGACCAGCGAAGAAGATAAACGCGCCTGGGCGGAGGGTCAGGCGATGAGCCTGGAGGAGGCGGTTGCCTATGCCCTTGGCAGGAGCGATTCAGAGGTGGAGGCGCGGACCTGACATGGCGACCCGGCTCTGCTCACACCTGCTCGCCGCGGGCGACGCTGAGCCAAAAACGCCCGACGGCTGCGAAGAGTGCCTGGCGATGGGCGACGGCTGGGTCCACCTCCGGCTCTGCACCGACTGCGGGCATGTCGGCTGCTGCAATGACTCCAAGAACAAACACGCAACGCGGCACTTTCTCAGCAGCGAACATCCGGTGATCAGGTCTTTCGAGCCGGGTGAGCGGTGGCTCTTCTGCTACCCGGACGACCTCTTCTACGACCCGGAGTAGGCCTTGAGGTCGTCAGCCATCCTGGAACTCGAGCTGGTTGCCGTCGGGGTCGAGCAGGTTGAACGTCCGCTCGCATTGGTTGCGGACCTCCCTCGGTATGCTGGTGCTGGCCGGCGACCGCCGGCGCGGGTCTTGAGGAGGGTAGACGAGAGCTGAATGGATGAAGAACTGCAGGGCTGGCTCCGGCAGCGGTTGCCGGCGGACTGGTTCGTCGCCGTTCCGGAACTCGCTGCCGTTGGCGAGTCAGCGGTCGTCCGTGGGCGCCTGCAGGACGTGGCCGGCGCAGCCGACCCGGAGGCGGCCGCGGCCGGACGGATCGCCCGCTTCCGAGAGGAGTCCCGGGCCGAACGCCAGGCGATCGCGCGCGAGGCGGAGACTCGCCATGAGCGCCTGCTGACCTGGGAGGTCAGCTGCGGTCCGGTGGTGGAAGCCTTCAGCGACGCCTGGGAGGGCGACCCCGTTTACGTCTGAGCCCGAGCTGACCTTCCGGCCGGCCACGCTCGCCGACGCCGAGCTGGTCGCCAAGCTGATGACCACCCATCATCCAGACCATCCGATGGATCCGGCATTGCTGCGCCACTGGTGGTCGAATCCGCCCACCGGCTGGCTCATCGAGGAGTTTCTGGCCACGCTGGCCGGCCAGCCCGCCGGCCACGTTGAGTGCTACATCGCTGCGGCCGAGGTGGACCCAGAACGCTGGGGGCGGTTCGAGTCCTTCCTGCTACCGGCGGCGATGTCGACCGAGCGCACCGGCGATCTCTTCGCCTTCGCGGAGAACCGCCTCTCGAACGCTGGGGCGCTCGCGTTCGAAACGCAGATCTGGGAGTGGGACCAGCCGATGCAGGAGGCGCTCGCGGCGCGGGGTTACCGGCGTGATCGCGTCCAGAAGAACTGGGAGCTGGACCTGGTCGCGCTGCGCGATGAGATCCTGGCGCGGGCCGAGAAATCGCGTGCGCGCATGCGCGACCAGGGCATTCGCTGCCTGACGCTCGCGGAAGACCACGACCCCGACCAGCTCAGCAAGCTGCATGCCCTGATGGAAGCGGTGCGCCAGGACATCCCGCACACGACGCCGATCCTGCCCAAGCAGTTCGAGGACTTCGAGCGGGAGCTGGAGGCTCCCTACATCCACCTGGACCGCTACTGGATCGCGCGCGACGGCGACCACATCGTCGGCCATTCCTTCCTCTGCTTTCCGCCCGAGATCGGCCCGGCCTGGACCTGTTTCACCGGGGTTGCCCGGGAGTACCGCGGTCGCGGCATCGCCCAGGCACTGAAGCTCTTCGGCCTGGCGCAGGCCATCGATCTGGGCGTGGACAGGGTCCGGACCGACAACGATGGCGAGAACCTGCCGATCCTCCACATCAACGAGACGCTGGGCTACCGCCAGGTCGAGGGCTGGATGACTTATCTGAAACGGGACTGATCGCCGGCGCCCGTCGCCATAGAATCCTTTTTAGTGCTGCTGGCCCAGATCGAGAGCTTCCTGGAGGTAGTTCGCCGCGGCAACGTGAGCCGCGCGGCCGAGGCGGTTTACGTCAGCCAGCCCACGCTGACCGCCAGGATCCATTCTCTGGAAGCCGAGCTCGGCGAGAAGCTTTTCGTCCGCGGCCGCCAGGGCATGCGCCTGACCGACGCCGGGCGCGCCTTTCTGCCCTTTGCGGAGCGAGCCGCCCAGGCTGTCCGCGACGGCCGGTCCGCCATCGCCGAGCTCAGCTCGGGCTCGGCGGGCCAGCTCCTGATCGGCTGCGCGCCGGCGGTCAGCACCTACCTCTTGCCGCCGGTCCTGGAGAGGTTCGCGGCTGCCCATCCGCGGGTCGAGGTGGTGGTCCGGACCGGCCACTCGGAGGACGTCCAGCGGATGGTCCTGCGGAGCGAGGTCCAGGTCGGACTCGGCCGTGAGCTGCGCCATCACGAGCTCGAGCTGACGCCGTTCCACGAAGAGGAGCTGGTGTTGATCGTCGCGCCGACGCACCCTTTCGCGGCGAGGCGGCAGGTCTCGGTCGCGGAGCTGGCCAGCCAGCAGCTGATCCTCTTCGACCGCACGTCCAGCTACTACGAGCTGACCCAAGCCTCCTTCGCCCATGCCGGCGTGACGCCCCGAAGCATGTTCGAGCTCGACAACATCGAGGCGGCCAAGAAGATGGTGGAGCGCCGGCTGGGCGTCGCTCTCCTGCCGCGCACGGCGGTCGCGGGCGAGATCGCTCAAGGCACGCTGACCCGGCTCGGGCTCACCGACTCGCTGCCGCTCCGCCGCCGGATCGTCGCCATGCGGCGGCGCGACGCCGGGCCGCCGTCGGGAGTGGTCGCCGCCTTCCTGGAGCTGCTCGGCCAGCTCGAAGCATAGCTCCGTTCTATCGTTCGAATTAAATCAATCAATTGGACGGATACCACACATCTTGATAGCGTTGTGGCATGGAATTGGTTGCATCGCCACTGCTTCCCGAAGGATTCAAAGTGCCGAGCTCGCGCTGGGAGCACGGCAGCACCAGGCTCCGCCGCCTGCTGGCCGAGAAGCCGTATGTCTTTGGACCCGGCTGCTACGACCCGCACAGCGCCCAGCTGGTCATGTACTACGGCTTCGACGCCGTCTACTTCAGCGGCTACTCCTTTGCGATCGGCCACCTCGGCACCACCGACATGGACCTCTACTCCAGCGTCGAGATCGCCGACGGCGTACGCCGCACGATCATGGCGCTGCGCAAGTTTCAGCTCACGATGGCGACCGGCGATCCCGAGAAGGGGGATAAGCCGAAGCACCTCGAGATCCCTCCGGTGGTCGCCGACATGGACGTCGGCTACGGGAACATGTTCAACGTCCAGCGGACCACGGAGCTCTACGTCCAGACCGGCGTGGCGGCGGCCCACATCGAAGACCAGGTGATGCCCAAGCGCTGCGGGCACATCGCCGGCAAGGCGCTGGTCTCTGCCGACGAGATGGTCGGCAAGCTGCGCATGATGCGCCACGTCGCGGAGGACTGCGGCAACCGCGATTTCATCATCATCGCGCGCACCGACGGAGTCTCCGCGGTTGACGCGCCCGAGACCAAGCGCGGGCTCGAGCTCGCCATCGACCGCGGCCTGCGCTACCTCGACAGCGGCTACCCCGACCTGCTCTGGTGCGAGTTCCCGACCGCGGCCAGGGGCCCCGTCGAGGAGTTCCACGAGGCGATCCGCAAGCGGTTCCCCGATGCCCGCTTCGGCTTCAACTACTCCTCCTCCTTCAAGTGGCAGAACGAGAAGAACCCGCTCACCTTCGACGAGCTGGGTCAGATGGGCGTCGGCTTTCTCTTCATCACGCTCGCCATGCAGCATGCGGCCGGCTACGGGATGAGCAAGCTGCTGCAGGGCCTCAAGGAGCAGGAACAGGGCGGCTACATCGACTTCCAGCGCGAGGAGTGGGCCGAGGGCGAGGACCTGCCGACCAAGAGCCACCACCTCTTCACCGGCGTGCCCTACCACCACCTCGTCGGCGAGGCCTTCGCCGATGGCGGCCGCTTCGGCAAGAAGGTCGACCAGGGACTGCACCACGAGCACGTCGTCTGAGCGCTCTCCAGGCTGAACTTGTCAAACGCGGCCGCCGTTCGACGTCTCTCTTCTTAACTGCGCCTTAAAAAGGCCGCGCCGTCGCACCAAGGTACTGACACGTTCTCCGGCGCGACGGATGCAGAAATTCGGGGTGGGTTAATATAACGATGGGTGTGATTTCTAGTGTCGGCGCTCACTCTTTGGTGAGTCCGCTTAGGGAGTCTTGACCGTGAGCGTCCAGGCTCGTGCCCGGCGCTCGGTCCAGTCGGTGGGGGAGCTGACCGAGCTCTTTGGCGCGGCTCTCAAGGGATCGGTCAAGCGGCCCTTCTACTGGCAGGAGTTTCTCGAGCAGTGCCGGTTCATCCTGACGGCCAACTTCATCCCCCTCCTGCTCACCGGCCTCGGCTTCGGGACCATCGTCGCGCTCGAGGCGGGCAACTTCTTCAAGGCCGCCAGCGCCGAGCAGAACCTGGGCGGCTTCATGGTCATGGCCAACGTCCGCGAGTTCGCACCCGTCGCGACCGGCCTGATGATCGCGGCCGTCAGCGGCACCGCCATCACCGCCGACCTCGGCGCCCGCCAGGTCCGCCAGGAGCTGGAGGCCCTCTCGGTGATGGGCCTCTCCAACGTGCTCTTCATAGTCGTGCCGCGCTCCCTGGCGCTGATGGCGATGACCGCTCTCTACAACATTCCGATGATCGCCTTCTGCACCCTGGGCGGCTACCTGGTGGGGGTCTTCGTGGTGGGAGTCAACACGGGCGCCTTCCTGAACACCTTCTTCAGCCAGGGCACGCTCGTCGACCTTTTCGGCGGCGAGCTCAAGTGCATCCTCTTCGGCGCCATCGTGGCCGCGGTCTGCATCTTCAAGGGCGTCACCGCGAAGGGCGGAGCGGAGGGCGTCGCGCGCGCCGTCCACGAGGCGATCGTCCGCTGCTTCGTCGCCATCCTGGCGTTCGGCTACCTCTACACGCCGACCGTCCTCGCCCTCTTCCATGACCAGTTCGTACTGAAATGAGCGCTGTCGAGGTCAAGCCGATGGTCAGCCGCCGCCCGCCCTTCTGGGCGCCCGGCCTCGGACCGCTCGAGGTGGCCGGCGAGATCGTCCTCTTCGGGACCCGCGTGTTCGCCGCGATCCCGAGGGCGCTCCGCTATCCCGGCGAGATCTGGTGGTACGCGGCCTTCCTCGCAGTCAGCTCCACGCCGGTGGTCCTCGTGATGACGTACTTCACCGGCTCCGAATGCTCGGTTGAGGCGTACTACTCACTGCATCAGCTCGGCGGTGCCGAGAGCCTGGCCGGCGTCTTCAACGCGCTCTGCGACACACGCGAGATCACGCCGCTCTTCTTCGGTTTCGCGATCGGCGCCAAGGTCGGCTGCGGGCTCGTCGCCGAGCTCGGCACGATGCGCGTCAACGAAGAAGTTGACGCGCTGGAGACGATGGGCATTCCGTCGGTGCCCTTCCTCGTCAGCACCCGCGTCATCGCCTCCCTGCTGGTGCTGCCCTGCATGTACGTGCTCGCGCTCGCGATCAGCTACATGGGCAGCTACATCGTCCAGAAGTACCAGATCGGTCTCATCTCCGACGGCGTCTACTTCTCCTACTTCTGGCGGTACACCAACCTGCTCGACCTTGGTTATTCGCTGATCAAGGCCGTGGTCTTCGCCCTCCTCGTGATCGCGGTGGGAGTCTATTACGGCTACAACGTGACGGGTGGCGCGGTCGGCATCGGCCGCGCGGTCGCCAAGACGATGGCCGTCAGCCTGCTGCTGACAACAGTCGTTAACGCGGTCCTGACCAACTTGTTTTGGGGACACACCCCGAACCTTCCAATCCCGACATGAGGCGTAACGAATGAGCCAGCTGTACAAAGCCGTCGAACCGCAGTCAACCAGGGGCGCCACCCAGAACGGGCACGCGATCATCGAGTGCCAGGAGGTGATCAAGGCCTTCGGCGACCACACGGTCCTGGACGGCGTTTCCTGCAGCATGCCGGAGGGCGAGATCTCGGTCGTGATGGGACCGTCCGGCACCGGCAAGAGCGTGCTCCTGCGCCACATCGTCGGCCTGCTCCTGCCCGACCAGGGGGACGTCCTGGTGGGCGGCAGGAGCGTGCCCGACCTCAACGAAGAGCAGCTGCTGGAGCTGCGCCGGAACATCGGGATGCTCTTCCAGGACGGCGCCCTCTTCTCCTCCATGAGCCTCTTCGATAACGTCGCCTTCCCGCTTCGCCAGCACACCAGAAAAGGCGAGAAGGAGATCCGTGACGTGGTCATGGATCGCTTGAAGGAGGTCGGCCTGGCCGGCTCCGAAAAGAAGATGCCGGGCGAGCTCTCCGGTGGTATGCGCAAACGCGCCGGGTTTGCCAGAGCGCTCGTGATGGAGCCCAAGATCCTGCTTTTCGACGAGCCAGACTCGGGCCTGGATCCCGTCCGCACGGCGCTGCTCTGCGACCTGATCAAGGAGATCCAGCGCAAGTACAAGTCGACGGCTGTCGTGATCAGCCACGACATCAAGGCGGTCTTCGAGATCGCCGACTACATCGTGCTCCTGCACGGCGGCAAGGTCGTCGACCAGGGCTCCAAGGAGGAGATCAAGAACTCGCCCAAGGAGTTCACGCAGCAGTTCATCAAAGGCGCGGTCGCCGGGCCGCTGGGAATGGACTGAAGTGGATATGTTCCTGAGCGCTGTCGCGCACGCCAAGTGGCTCCTCGCCTTTGGCGGCGTCGTAGCGGTCGCCCTCTTCTCCTACCACGGTCTGGTGCCGATCCAGAACTACAACCTTTACGTGCCGCTCGAAAACGCGGATGGGCTCTATCCAGGCAGCGACGTGCTGATCGCGGGCGCTCGCGCGGGCAGCGTCGACAGCCTCCAGCTGAGCGGGGACAAGGTGCTCGTCCAGGTCTCCCTCGATCCGGCCCACGCGCCTGTCTTCTCCGACGCCCGCGTCACGCTCCGGCCGAAGAGCCTGCTGGGCGAGAAGTACCTCGACCTGATTCCGGGCAGCCACGGTGACGGGCTCCGCTCCGGGTCGAGCATCCGCGCTTCCAGCACCGCCATCTCGACCGACCTCCAGGACGTGATCAACACGTTCGACGAGCCCACCCGCGCGAAGCTCCAAACGGTGATCGTCGAGCTCGGCGGCGGCCTGGGCGGCCACGGCACCCAGCTCAATGACACGTTCGTCTACGGAACGCAGGACATGAACGACCTGCGTGATATCGCTGGCACGCTGCAGCAGCGCGACCAGGAGCTGGAGAAGGTGATCGTGGCGCTCGACGGCGTGACGTCCGAGCTGGCCCAGAGCGACCGTCGCAACCAGCTCGGTCAGCTGATCAAGAACACCGACACCCTGCTCGCCACGCTGGCCAACGACGACGCCGAGCTGAAGCGGGCGCTCGCCCAGACCAACGCCGCCCTGACGCGCACCGACACCGCGCTGAGCGGGACCGAGGGCAACCTGGCGGACCTGGTCCACCAGTCGCCGGTCCTGGTCCACCGCACGGACCTGATGATGACCGACCTCATGAGGGGCACGGACGTGGTCCTCCAGAACATGCCGACCACGCTCCAGGCGATCCCCCAAACGACAGTCATCTTCGGCGGCAAGGACGCCAACGGCTACGCCACCCGGATCTCCGTGCTGGTCGGCAAGAGCAGCAGCGCCACGCCCGGGCCGCCCACGGCCGGGGTCAGCGACCAGGACCTCTACGCCTTCCTTTTGAGTGGAGGCAAGGCATGAGGGGCCGGCGCAACCTCCCGATCTTCCTCGGCTACGTGGCCGCCGCGGTCTTCGTCCTTGGCTTCCTCGGCCGGCAGATGGGCGGGGAGTTCTTCCTGGCCCAGGTCTACCACGTGCACGCGGTGTTCGCGAGCGGCTCGCAGCTGGTGAACGGCGACGACGTCACCATCGCCGGCGTCCGGGTCGGCCGTGTCGATTCGCTCAGCCCGACCAAGCAGGGCGTCGACGCGCTGCTCGCCATTCACACCCAGTACGGACCGATCCGCGACCAGGCGCGCGCCGTCATCAAAGCCAAGAACCTGCTCGGCGAGACGTACGTGGAGCTGACGAAGGGCGAGGGAACGCGCGCCCTGAAGGACTACGCGACGATCCCGATCTCAAACACGCTGACCCCGGTCGAGCTGGCCCAGGTCCTGGACGCGCTCACGCCGGACGTGCGCAGCCGCCTGGTGCTTGTCATCAACTCCCTGGGCCAGTCGCTGTCCGGGCGGGGCGGCGACCTCAACACGCAGGCCGGCGACCTGAAAGTGCTGGCGTCGGCCATCGACACCATCACGGGGAGCCTGGCCAGCAACTCCGACCACCTGAACCAGCTGATCATCAGCCTGGGCAAGATCCTGGAGACCCTGGCCGCCTACCGGACCGAGTTCCGCGCCCTGATCCAGGACTGGGACCGGCTGATGGTGGCGCTCTACCAGAAGGAGGCCGACCTACAAGGCACTTTCCGGGAAGACGCCCGCGTCATGGCGATCTTCGACCAGGCGCTGAGCGGCGGTGGCGGCCAGGACCTGAACGCGGCCCTGGCCGAGGCGCCCCAGACACTCGACGTCACCAACCACTACCTGGACTCGGGCACCACGATGTTCGCCGACCTCCAGCCGACCATCCCCGACATCGACGCCACGTTCGACCGGCTGGCCTCCGCCTTCAGCGCGACGGACTCCCAGGGCAATCACTACTGGCGCGTCTACTGCGTCGGCGGTCCCTTCCCGCCGACCCCTCCCGGCGTGGCCCCGAACACGCCCTGCTTCCAGGCGAGCGTCGGACCATGAGGAGCCGCAGCGCCATCAACATCGGCGTCATCGCCGCTTTCACCGGGCTCTGCCTGCTCGGGCTCTTCTACCTGGCCTTCAACATGGGCCTGGAGCGGCCGGGCAGCAGCGGGACCCGCATCAAGGCCAACTTCGCGCTGGCCGAAGGCCTGGTCACCCAGGACGAGGTGCGCATCGCCGGCGTCAAGGCCGGGCACGTCGTCGCTGTCGACCCGGCCCCCGATGGCACCACGCTGGTGACGATGCTGCTTGACCCGGGAATCCGGGTCCGCCGCGACACCCAGGCCGTGGTCCGGCCCAAGAGCCTGCTGGGCACCCAGCTCGTCCAGCTGAACCGCAAGCCTGGCTCGAACGCGCCCTACCTGAACGAGGGCGAGACGATCCCGAAGGCCCAGACGGGCGAGGCGGTCGAGGTCGACTCGGTCCTGAACAACATGGATCCGCCCACCCGCGCTGCGTTCTCGCAGTCACTGCAGGAGCTGGGCGTGGCACTCGACAACCGCTCCGGCGACGTCAACACGAGCATCCCCCAGGTGGACCAGGTGGTCAGCAACTTCCGCCCCCTGGCGCAGCTCGGCGACCGCCGGCAAGCCGAGCTGGCGCGGATCCTGGACGACCTCAACATCATTCTCCAGGCGCTGGCCGACGAGCAGGACCAGCTGGGGATCATCGTCGACCAGGGCAACGTCTTCTTCGGCGGCATCGCGGCCCGCGACCAGCAGCTGGCGGGGGCCCTCCAGAACTCGAATCAGTTCTTCGGCTCCCTGGACTCGGCTTTCAACGGCGTGACGCCGGCCGACCGCCAGAGCCTCGAGATGGCGCCCGGCACGATCGCAGCCAACCAGCACACGCTCTCGCTCACCAACAGCCAGGTCGACCAGCTCATCCCCGCCGTCCTCCAGGGCCAGGTCAACTACCCGAACGACCAGCTGACCGTGACCCAGGCGGAGTCGATCTCGCTGGCGCAGGAGTGGATCTCAGCCTTTGCCCAGCACGATGTGAACGGCTACTCCTTCCGGATCACCAACATCACGGGGCCGAACACGGTCAAGCCGCCATCCGCCGGCTCGCCGCCCGCGCTGCCGGCGCTTCCCGGCTTGCCGGGTCAGCCGTCGGCACCTGGCGCCCCGCCGCCGCCGAGCGCCGACCCGCTCTGCATCCTCGTCGGAGGCGTCTGCAGCAAGTGACGACCCAACGCGCTCCGATGGCGGATCTGCGACGCATCTCTAAGCCCCGGGCGTGGAGGGTCGCCACATGACAAAACTCCTGGTTGCGACAGTGGGACTGTTGTTGACCTCCTTCGGGGCTGTCTTCTTCGGCGTCGGCGGCAACCAGACCTACAGCGTCACCGGCCACTTCGTGAGCGCCGAGGGCGTCACTCCGGGCAACGACGTGGTGGTGAGCGGCGTGGTCGTGGGCAAGGTCACCCAGGTGGCGGTCGCGCCCGAGAGCGATCGCTCCGGCGGCGCGCTGATCACGATGCAGGTCGACCACAAGTACGCGCCGTTCCGGCAGGGCACCCACCTCCAGATCCGGCCGAAGGGGTTCCTCGGCAACATGTTCATCGACGTGGCGCCCGGCGCCGACGGCAACACGCCGATCCGCTCCGGCGGCAGCATCCCGATCGAGAACACGGCGGCGCCGGTTGACCTGAGCCAGGTCATGGACATCTTCGACCCCAACACCCGGGCCAAGATCAAGACGGCGACGCTGGAGGGCGGCAAGATGCTCCAGGGCCGGGGCCAGGACGTGAACAAGGTCTTGAGCGAGCTGCCCGCGATCAGCGCCCAGACCGCTGACGTGACCGCGAACCTGGACAGTGAGCAGCAGGTGCTGGATCAGCTCACCGTCGAGTTCGACATCATCACGCAGCAGATGGCCGCGGAGGACCAGAGCTTCCGCGCCGACATCGCGCAGGGTGCCGACCTGCTGCAGGCGCTGGCCGCGCACGAGGCCGCGATCCAGGCCGAGATCGTCTACGCGAACGAGGCGCTCGGCCGCATCAACGCCGGGCTCGGTGGCCACGAGCAGGACCTGAACCAGTTGCTAAAGGAAATGCCCGCCCTGCAGGCGCGGCTGCGCGAGCTGTCGTCCACCAGCGACCCCGTCCTGGCTGACGTGAACATGTGCTACAGCAACATCATCGACGCCATCGCGGGGCTTCGATCCTCGACCGGCTACAAGTACCCGCACAACTCGCAGGACGGCGCCGGGTATGAGCTGCGCGTCTACACGACGATCAACTTGCCGGGCCAGGCCACGACCGGTTCGCTGCACCCGGCGCAGCTCTCTTGCGCGGGAGGCACGCCGACCCCATGAGGACCGCCAGCCCGCACCTGAAGCGTGTGATCGGAGCGCTGCTGATCTTCGGGTCGGCGGCCATCGCCGTCGTGAGCTTCGTTCCCATCCAGTTCCCCTGGAATCGCAGCGCGCACCTGGTCATCGAGTCCACGCCCTTTGGCGTCATGAACCCGGGCGCGGGCGTTGAGCTGGCCGGGATCCGGGTGGGTGAGGTCGAGCAAATCGAGTACAAGGGCTCCAGCTCGCGGATCCACGCCGCCATCCAGCCCCAGTACGTGAACCAGCTGCACTCCGACGCGACGGCCACCATCGAGCCGCACGGCCTGCTCGGTCCGAAGTTCGTGCAACTTGCTTCGGGCTCCAAGGGCAGCATCCATGACGGCAGCGTCATCCCGCTTTCGCGCAGTCACGTCACCACCGACTTCGACCAGGTGCTGAACGCGCTCCAGCCGGACGTGCGCAACAACCTGCAGGTGATTTTCGTCGAGCTCGGGAACGCGTCACAGGGGCGCGGCGATGACATGAACTCAGCCCTCCAGCACCTCGGCAACTCCTCTGCCAACCTCGACAAGGTGACCGCGATCCTGAAAGAGCGCGATGCTGACACCAAGCTCTTCTTCGATTCCAGTGAGCAGCTCAACAGCGAGGTGCAGAAAGCGCCCATCTCCCAGAACATCGCCGACACCAACCGCACGCTGGCGGCGCTGGTCCAGGTCGAGGACTCGATCACGGCCTCCATCGACGAGACAGCAGCCGTGCTCCAGCAGCTCGACATCGCGATGGCCGGCAACGAGGGCAACCTGGCGCTGGTTCTCAGCCGGGCGCCGGTAACCGTGAGCCGGCTGACCAACTACATCGGGACCACCGACACAGTCATCAACGGGATCCGGCCCAGCCTGCCGAACCTGCTCACTGCCGTCGTCGAAGGCGAGTCCGTGACGGGCGGCAAGGACGCCAACGGCCACTACGTCCGGGTGCTGGCGCTGAGCGGCCAGTGCACGGCGGCCGCCGATCCCGCCAACAGCTGCCACGATCCCGCCCCCGTGCCGCCGGGCAGTGCGGCCGGACCGGCTGCTCCGGGCAGCGCCCCCTCTCCCGCTCCCACGACCGAGCCGGCTCCCAAGCGGGCCGCCGGCATCAGCGACCAGGCCTTGGTGGAGCTGCTCCTTGGCGGCTAGCGGCACGGTTCGCGCGCGCCGGGAGGCGGCCGCCCAGCGGCGGGGCGGGTTTGTCTTCCTGGGCGGCCTGGCGGCCCTGCTGCTGCTCGCCGCCGCCATCAACGTCAACTTCGGCCTCCCCTTCAACCTGAGCCTCTGGCCGCCGGGCCAGGACTACACGCTGCAAGCCAACTTCAAGGACGCCAACGGCCTCATCAAGGGGGCCGACGTGGTCATCGCCGGCCATCCTGTCGGCCAGGTCACCGACGTGACGGCCGACGGCAGCCAGGCGCGCGTCACGATGCGGCTGAGCCAGCAGTACACGCCGGTGCACAAGGGCACCATCGCCCGCATCCGCTACTCGACGTTGCTGGCGCAGAAGTACGTCGAGCTGCAGCCGGTGTCGGGTGCCGAGACCATCAAGAGCGGGACGACCATCCCCAGCACGGACACCATCACGCCTGTCGACTTCGACCAGTTCCTCTCTGCGCTCGACCCGCAGACCAGGGCCAGGCTCCAGACCGTGATCCAGCAGGGCGGCGGGAGCGTGGAGGGCCGGCAGGGCGACATCGCCGACTTGCTCGACAACCTGAACGGCCTCTCCCGGGAGTCGCGGGGCGGGCTTTCAACCATCCAGGCGCACGATGGTTCCCTGGACGGCATCATCGTCAACCTCTCGATCACCAGCGACCGGCTCGACCAGAGCCGCCAGAACCTCGGCGAGCTGATCCAGAACGCCAACGACGTGAACGCCACGATCGACAGCCAGCAGCTCGCGCTCCTCGGCTTGATCCACCACCTGGCCGACCTGATGGCAGACTTCAACGCGACGCTCGACGGCAACGAGCAGAACCTGCACCAGACGGTCGTCATGCTCGACCCGCTGGTGGGTCGCTTGAACGTCACCTTCGACACGCTGCATGGCTACATGGCGCCCAACCTGGCCCTCTTCCAGCAGGGCATCTCGGTCCTCGGTACGGAGGGCGAAAGTGCCATCCACCAGCGCGACGCCAACGGCAACTACCTGCGGCAGTTCGCTGTCTTCGACTCCGCCTGCGACAGCCTCAACAACCCGCGGAATCCCGATTGCGGCAACGGCGCCAACCCGGACCGCAAATCGAGCGCGTCCCCGCAGCCTTCGTCAGGCTCGCCTTCTTCGCCGGGCGCCGCGAGCCCGGACTCGCCCACGCCATCACCGTCGTCTTCGCCATCGTCTTCGCCCACGCCATCGCCGTCGCCCAGCTGCGACCCGCTGCTGGCGCTCGTAGGCAAGTGCTGACGGGGTGGAGATAGCGGCGCGCGCCCGCCGTCCCGCGGGTAACCGGAGCTTCACCATCGCGACCCTTACCCGCCGGCCCGCAGCCGTCCTTGCCATCGCGGCCGTGCTCACCGCTGTGCTGGCGCTGGGCTTTGTCACCTACAAGCCGCTGGGCCTGCAGGGCCTGCAGACCGACGCCAGCGTCGACCTGCTCGCCGACCCCGGCTCGCCCGCGTTCGCCGACCAGGTTCTCTTCGCCAACAGCTTCGGCGCCGACCCGCTGGTGATCGAGGTCGAGGCCCAGCCTGGCAAGGACCTCCTGACCGGCGACCACTTCATCGGGCTGGCGGCTCTCGAGGGCGACATCGCCGGCAGGCCCGGCGTGAAGAAGGTCTACGGACCGGGCACCGTGGTCAACGAGCTGGCGCTGGAGGTCACCAAGCGGGGGCTGGAGACCTGCGCGGTCGAGGCCCAGACCGCCCAGGCCCAGGCCGTGAAGGACGCCGCGGCGCAGGGAAAGTCCCAGACCGACCAGGCCAAAGCCGGCCAGGCCGCCTTCGACACCGCCGCTCGGGCCTGTGCTCAACGGCTGGCGGCGCAGTATCCGACGCTCGGCCTGCCTGCCCTCAACAACCCGGCTTTCATCGGCGAGGTCCTGCTCGAGCCGGGCGGCGCCACGACCCGGCCTTACTGGACCTGGGCGCTGCCCGACCCAAGGCACGCCTTGATCACGGTCCGGCTGGACCGGCACGCCACGCTCTCGCAGGTCCGCGCGGTGCTGGCCCGCGTCGACAAGGCCCGCCACAAGCCGGCGGCCGCCAGGGCTGCCACCTCCAGCGCCCCGCCGGGCGCCCCGACGCCCACCACCTCGAGTGCCGCCGGCCTCTCCACCAGTGGCGACCTCTCCGACCTCAAGCTGACCGCCTCCGGGTCGCCGGTGCTGGCCGCTTCGCTGGCGGACGCGGTCCAGGTGGCTCTACTCCGCCTCCTGCCCGTGACCCTGCTGGTCATGCTGGCCGTCAGCTTCCTCGTGCTGCGGGTGCCGCTCCGGCTGCTGGTCGTCCCGCTGGCGGCGCTGGCCGCCTTCTGGACGGCGGGCGCGGCGGGACTCCTCCGGCTGCCCTTCACGCCCGCCACACTGGCCGTTCTTCCGATCGTGCTCGGCCTCTCGACTGACTACACCCTGCAGGCTTTGAACCGCCTCGCCGACGAGGAAGGCGGGCCGGTGGGCCGGGTCACCCGGACGGCGGCGGCGATCCTACCGCCGACCGCGATCGCGGCGCTGGCGACCATCGTCGGCGTGCTCGCGTTCGCCCTCTCACCGATCCCGCTGGTTCGCCAGTTCGCGCTCTTCCTGGCCATCGGCGTGGTCATGGCCTACCTGGCCGGCGTGCTGGTCGGGATCCCGCTCTTCGCCCTGGTTCTCTCGAGCGAGCTGCGCCGATTCCTGGCCAGGCCCACTCCCAAGCCGAGCTGGCCGCTGCTGGCGCGGCTCGGCCGGGCGCCGCTGCCGCTCGTCCTCCCCTTGCTGCTGGCCGGCGCCCTCGGTTGGGCCGCGCTCCCGGCCGTCCAGGTCGAGACCGACCCGATCAAGCTGATGCCGGCAGGCAGCGCCGCGGTCGCCGACGCCGACTACGTCCGCCGCAGCGTCGGCCTGGCCGGGGAGCTGGACCTGGTCCTGCTGGGGCCGGCGGTGGCCTCGCCCGAGGCGATCGCCTGGCTCGACAACGCGACCGGCCAGGCGGTCAAGGCGGACGGGTCGGCGATCAAGCCGGAAACGAGCCTGGCGAGCTTCCTCAAGGCTTTCAACCAGGGCAACCTCCCCGACCGCAACCTGACCGAGCAGATCCTCCAGCGGCTCCCGCCCTACTTCACGGGCGCCGTCCTCGACACCAAGACCGGGGCTTCCAGATCTGTCTTCGCGCTGACGCGCTTCACATCGGTCCAGGAGGACGGCCGCCTGGTTGCGGGTCTGCGCGGCGTGGACAAGCCGCCGCCCGGCTACCGTGCCTACCCGGCTGGTCTCTCGGTCGTGGCCTCCGATTCCCTAGCCCAGCTTCGCGCCGACGAGCTCCGGCTGAACCTGCTCGCGCTGGGGTTGGTCCTGCTGGTGGTGGGCATCGCCTATCGCCGGCCACTGACCGCGCTGCTGGCCGTGGTGCCTGCCTTCGCCGCGGCGGGCTGGGCGACCGGCACGCTCTACCTGAGCCACCAGCCCGCGAGCCCGATCACGATCCTGCTGGCCGGGGTGGTGGTGGCCTTCGCGACCGAGTTCAGTGTGCTCTGGCTCGCTCGCTACGCCGCGGAGCTGAAGGCCGGGGCGACGGCCGCCGCAGCCGCGGCTCTTGCTTCGACCCGCGTCGGTCCGGCCATCGTCGCCTCAGCGCTGGCGCTGGGTCTCGGGTTCGGGGTGCTGGCGGTGTCGGACGTGCCGATGGTCCGGGACTTCGGCCTCTGGAGCGCCGCCGACCTGTTCCTCGCCACCGCTGCCGTTCTGGTCCTGCTGCCGCCCCTGGCGCGGCGCTTCCTGAGGCCCGCCGTCACGACTACCTAGGACTTCCACACCCAACCCCCTTGCCCTCGCTGCGGCGTGTCCAGCGGGGGCGGGGGCCATTGGGGGGCCCTCGGCCGCCGTTCCGCACGTTTGGCGTCAGCCGCGCGCTTCGACCTCCCTGATTTCGCGCGTTTGGCGTCAGCAGGGCCCTACGGGGCTACGGGCTCGCGTTTGCGGCGCGGCATCCGGAAGGTGAGGCCGCCCCGCTTGACGATCACCGGCTCGCCCCGCCAGCTCTTGAGCCCCGCCGAGATCAGGACACTCGCGGCGGATGCCGCGGGGAGCGCGAAAAGCGCGCCGATGATTCCGCCCAGGTCGGATCCGATGACCAGCGCCAGGATCGCAGCCACGGGGTGCAGCCCCACCGCGCCGCCGCTGATGCGAGGCGCCAGGATGTTGTTCTCGACGAACTGCGTCGCCAGGAAGAAGATCAGCACCCAGACCACCAGTGGGAAGGGCTGGAAAGCGGCGATGAGGAGCGCGGGCAGGGCGGCCAGGATGGGGCCGACCATCGGGACCAGCTCAAAGAAAAAGGCGAGAACCGCGATGACTATCGGGTAAGGCACGCCGAGCAACCAGCAGCCGACGCCGGAGATCACGGCGATGATCAGAGCCATCGTCAGCTGGCCGCGGATGTAGCCGCCAAGGACCTGGCTGATGGTCTCTTCTAAGAACTGCACGCGCTGGCGCTGCTCGCCAGGCACCAGATAGCCGAAGGCGTCGCGGATGCGCTTGCCGTCCACCATGAACCAGTAGGCGAGCAGCAGGATCAGCGCCACGTCAACCAGGGCGCGGGCAGCGACCGCCACCACCGAGATGGCCTGCAGCACGATCTCGCGCAAGCCGCTGCCGACATAGCTGAAGACCGTGCCTTGCGCCTGGTTGGGCGGCGGCAGCTGGATGCCGACCGACGCCGCCTGGGCATTGAGCCATTGGTCGGAGCGTTCGAAATACGTGGGCAGGCGGACGAAGAGCTCGTGCGACTGGAAGACGAGCGGCGCTAGCAGGAAGTAGGCCAGGCCGCCTACGACGAGGGCCCCGATGATGTAGCTCAAGAGGGCCGCCACGACCCGCGGCATGAAGCGCTCCAACCGGGACAGAACCGGCTCCAGGGCGTATGCGATGACGACGGCGAGCAGCACGATCACGATCGGCCGCATGATGTGGCCCAGGACCCAGAGGAGCGTCCCCAGGAGAACCAGGCCGGCGAGGATCACGATGGCCTGGTCGCGACGCTTCGCCCAATTCCAATCTGACATCGCTGCTAACAGAGAATTATCTGCTGGCGATGTATTGTTCGCGAACCACGTCCTTGGCCGGCTTGTCGTTGCGCAGGCCCTTGAAGGAGGGATGTCGCATCTGCCCGGTGCGAGTCCACTCGGTGAACTCCACCTCCCCGACCAGCTCCGGCTCGCTGAAGATGGCGCCCTTCGGCGGTGGCGGCTCGGCGGTTGTGAAGGGCGAGGAGTCGCGGCGCAGCGGCCTGAGCTTGGCCTCGAGCTCCTCCAGCATGCGATCGGTGAAGCCGGTCCCGACCTTGCCCGCGTAGACGAGGTCCCCGTTTCGGTGATAGCCGATCAGCAGCGACCCGATCCGCCCCTCGCGGTGGCCCTCACCCGGCAACCAGCCCCCGATGACGACCTCCTGGCGGAGGTGGTTCTTGATCTTGAGCCAGGCGTCGGAGCGGCGGGCGGGGTGGTAGGCGCTGTCGAGCCGCTTTGCCATGATCCCCTCCATCTCCAGCTTGCGGCTGGCCTCTCGCATGGTCTCGCCCTCGCGCGCCTGGTAAGGCGGGACCTGCCAGAACTTCCCTTTCAGCTGTAGCCCTTCCAGCAGACGGCGGCGCTCGGTGTAGGCGAGCGGCATCGTCGGGTGGCCGTCCAAAAAGAGGAGGTCGAAGATCACGTAGGCGACCGGGACGGTCTGCATCTTTCGCTTGATGTCGCGCTCGTTGACGAGGCCCATCCGCTCCTGGAGGCGCTCGAAGCTCGGCCGGCCCTTCTCGTTCACGGCGATGACCTCGCCGTCGAGGATCATCTCCTGCGCGCCGACGGCCTCGCCCAGGGCCCGCAGCTCGGGGTAGCGGAAGGTGACGTCCTCCAGGCTCCGGCTCAGCAATCGGAGGCGCCCGCCTGAGAGGTAGGCGACGGCTCTGATGCCGTCCCACTTGTACTCGAACCCGTAGCGTTCCTGGTCCCGCGGCAGGTCGGGTGCGAGCTTCGCGGTCATGGGGACGATGCGGTCGGGCATGGGCTCTCGGCCGGGATCCTGGGGCGGGTCCATGCGGTGGATCATCCAGTCCTTGCCGCGCGTCTGGAAGAGGACGTAGCGACCTTGCACCCGCTTGCCGTGGAGGACGACCATCACCTCGCGATCGGACCATTTGAGGGTTTCGTAGGTGCCCTCGTCCCAGATCGTGACGCGGCCGGCGCCGTAGCTGCCTTCGGGGATCTCGCCGTGGAAGTCGATGTAGGAGAGCGGATGGTCTTCCACGTGGACCGCCAGGTGGTTCTGCTTCGGGTCCGGGGGGATGCCGCGAGGGACGGCCCAGGAGACCAGCACGCCGTCGCGCTCGAGCCGGAAATCCCAGTGCAGGCGGGTGGCGTGGTGCTGCTGGACGACGAAGCGCGGCAGCTTGGTCGGCTTGGCCTTTTTCGCCTCGCCCGAAGGCTCGGGTGTTTTCTTAAAGTCCCGCTTCTTCGCGTACTCAGCCAGC
>Ga0209059_1000048_pt1 | contig 46197 bp, 35 predicted proteins | sample GraSoiAngelo_151_FD_186165 | JGI IMG/M metagenome (GOLD analysis project Ga0209059, IMG submission 186165) | Grasslands soil microbial communities from the Angelo Coastal Reserve, California, USA - 14_1009_12_20cm (SPAdes) (version 2) | ecosystem: Environmental > Terrestrial > Soil > Grasslands ...
TTATTCATCAAAGCGGCATAAGGGCGTCCCGCCAGAGCGTGCTGCTGCGCTTTGCGCATTTTGGAGGCAGCCACCATTTGCATTGCTTTGGTGATCTGCGCGGTGTTGCGGATCGATCTTATCCGACGCCGTATGTCCTGGGTGTTCGCCATCTATGAAAATCTCGAATTTCGATTTTTGATTCTCGACCTGCGTTGCACGCGATAGTGCGCGGCCTTTTCTCGGACATGGAAACCGATTTCCCGTCTCATGGTAGGGACGGACCGCCGGGCCGTCCGTTGCGGCGCGCTCGGCGAGCGCGCCCTACCAGGCTCTTTTGATGTCACAGATTGTGACGTCAAACTTGAGGTCGCAATCTGCGACTTCAAGTTTCTAAACTCTCCTGTCGAAAGCTGAAACGCAAAGTCGTCAGGAAACCGGCTTCTATTGCGCTTTAATTGCTGATTGAGCTGCCGAGTTGAGACTCCGTAAATGGCTGCCAAATCGGAATCGAGCATCACTCGCCGACCGCGGAGCAAGTAAATCGCGCTTTCAATGGAGCTGATCTTGCGGGTAGAAGCCATGGTTGGATCGAGCGCCTGCAAACAAATCATCGCCAAATCGTCTTGAATTCATCGAGAGCCGCTTTCAATTGCGACTCGAGATCTTTGTCGATCTCCTTTTTCTCGCGGATCGTCCCGAGCAAAGCTCCTTTCCGCGTTTGCAGCCAATCCTGAAGCTTCAGTTGGTACTCCTTGACACGTTCGACGGGCACTGAATCGAGGTATCCATTTTGCATCGCCCACATCACCGCCACCTGCTCGTCGACCGGGATCGGGTTGTACTGTTTTTGTTTAAAAAGCTCGACAATGCGTTGACCGCGATCCAGTCGCGCTCTCGTAGCCGCATCCAGATCGGAGCCAAACTGCGCGAATGCAGCCAGCTCGCGGAATTGCGCCAGATCGAGTTTCACCTTGCCGGCGACCTGCTTGATCGCCTTGATTTGGGCAGCCGATCCAACACGGCTGACAGAGAGGCCCACCGAAATTGCAGGCCGCACACCTTGATAAAACAAATCAGTCTCAAGATAGATTTGGCCGTCCGTAATCGAGATCACGTTTGTCGGAATGTAGGCGGAGACGTCGCCGGCCTGGGTCTCGATGATCGGTAACGCGGTTAACGAGCCGCCACCGAATTCATCGCTCATGCGCGCGGCGCGTTCGAGTAATCGCGAGTGCAAATAGAATACATCGCCCGGATAAGCTTCCCGACCGGATGGACGCTTCAGCACCAGTGAAACCTGCCGATAAGCCACCGCGTGCTTTGACAAATCGTCGAAGATGATGAGGGCATCCATTCCGTTGTCCATGAACCATTCGCCCATCGCGGCGCCAGCGAACGGCGCCAGATACTGATTAGTCGCCGTGTCGGATGCAGGCGCAGAGATGATTGTCGTGTAAGGCATGGCGCCTTCCCTCTCGAGAACATCAAGCACTCGCGCCACGTTGGAATTTTTCTGGCCGACTGCGACGTAAATGCAGTAGAGCGGTCGATAATTGTTATCTTTCGCGTCTTCCGCAGCTTTGTTCAGGCGAGCCTGGCTGATGATGGTATCCATGGCAATGGTGGTTTTGCCTGTCGCGCGATCACCGATGATCAGCTCGCGCTGACCGCGACCGATCGGAATCATGGCATCGATCGCCATGAGGCCGGTTTGCACCGGTTGATTTACGCTACGGCGCTTGATGACGCCCGGCGCAATTTTTTCCAGCGGATAAAATGTTTCGGTTTTAATTGGCCCCTTGTCATCGAGCGGCTGGCCGAGTGTGTTTACCACACGGCCCAACAGGGCCTTGCCGACGGGAACGGAAAGAAGTCGGCCGGTGGTCTTAACTTCGTCGCCTTCGGAAACCTTCGTCGTGTCGCCCATCAGAATCGCGCCGACTTCAGTTTCCTCCAGATTCAACGCGAGACCGAATACTCCGTTTGGAAATTCGATCATCTCGTTAAGCATTACGTCGCTCAGCCCTTCGATGCGCGCGACTCCATCGCCCGTTTCACGCACAACGCCGACGTTGCTTTTGGTTGTCGATGTTTTTAGCCCTTCAATTTTCGTTTCGATCTCTTCGAGTATGCTGCTCATGATATTGTCTTGATTAAAGTTCTCGTTGGAGACGTTCGAGCCGGTTGCGCACCGTTCCGTCCCATACATCGCTCCCCACACGAATACGCATTCCGCCAAGAAGCTCTGGGTTAACAACGAACTGCGTTGTCAGGTCACCACCGTATTTCTTTTTTAGATTGGCTACGAGCTCCGAAGTCGTCACGGAATCCACTTCGCTTGCTGTCTCGATTTTGGCCTCCCGCTTTTCCAGTTCGAGACGAAGCAGACGTCTGTAATTTTTTAGGACCTCGATGTAACGACGCGGTTTTCTGGCGATAAGCGAATTGACCAGGGACGCAATCCTTCCAGGATCGAGTTGGCCGTCCGTGAAGCTTGCTCGAAGCATTTCACGCGAGAGCCGGCGAATTTCCTTGTTGATCTTCATCAGGCCAGTTGACGAGCTGCTTCCTCCTGCAAACGCCGTTGATCTTCCGGCGTTAACACTTTCTCGGTGACTTTTGCGGTGGTCTCAACCACAAGGCGCCCAAGCTCGCGCTTCAAAGATTCCATCGTACGCTCGTGCTCAATCGCGCTCGCTTCACGCGCTTTGGCAATGATTTGCTCCGCAGCCGCAATCGCCTCCTGTTGCTTGCGCTCGGACAAATGCGCAGCGCTTTCGCGCGTTTCATCGATCATTTTTTGAGCGTCCGCGTTCGCCTTCGCCAAAATCTCCTGGTAACGCTTCTCCGCCTCGGCGAGCTCTTTCTTGATTTTTTCAGCGTTAAGCTGGCCCTCTTCGATCTTCCGCCGACGTTCCTCAAGAATGGCAAGGATTGGCTTGTACGCGAAGCGTTGCAAAAGGAATGCAACAATGCAGAAGCTAATGACCTGCGACAGAAACAACTTCCAATTCCAGCCGAACGTTTCAGCTGTTTCGCGCAAAATGTCGGTTATGCCTCCGCTGCTGGCGGCAATTATCAGATTCATAAATTAGGTTTCGGGCGCAACATCGATTGCTTCCCCGGTGAAAATTAATGAACGAGATACAGCGCGTAGAAAACGATCGCCTCGGTCAACGCGATGGCGAGAATTCCGTGCACGAGCACCTGCGTGAACGCACCGGGATTGCGACCAACCGCGCTGGTCATTCCCAAGCCGGTCAAGCCGATTCCGATTCCGACGCCCATCGCGGCAAGCCCGACGTGAATGCTTCCGCTTAGTTCTGCTAGTATTGGTAGTATCATATTTTTCTTAGTTGGTTTTGCGATCTCGTCATGAGATCGCGAAAAATCAATGCGCGTGCTCCGGTCCCTCCTGGTGTTCTGCAATCAACATTGTGAAAACCGCAGTCAGTAGCATGAAAACAAGCGCCTGCACAAATCCCACGAGCACTTCGAGGAAATAGAACGGGATCGGCAAGACCGGCGACAGCCACGGAACCATGGTGGACATCGCTTCGAGAATGCTTTCGCCAGCATAGATGTTCCCGAATAATCGAAAACTGAGCGCAATCGGTCGAAATAAAATCGAAATCACTTCGAGCCAGCCGACGGCGAAAAATATGACGATCATGAGGATCTTCACGATTCCGGATGTCTCACCTTTTGGGCCAAACAAATGTTTTAAGAACCCACCGATACCGTTGGCCTGAATCGCCCAGACAAACCACATCACGAAAAATATGGCCGACATCGCGGTCGTCATGTTTAGGTCCGCGTTGCCACCGCGCAGCAACGGCCGATCGACGTGAAAATTTCCTGTCGCGTCGTAATGGCCCCAACCAACAGTTCCGATCCCTGGAATTAGCCCAAACCAGTTCACGAACAGAATAAAAATGAAAATCGTCGCAAAAAACCAAAACCCTTTCGCCACTAAGTCACGGCCGATGATGTTTTCCAAAAAATTGTGCACACCCTCAACTAACCACTCCCAAAAATTTTGAATTCCGCTGGGGATGGCCTCAACCCGACGGGTTGCGATTTGTGAAAGAATGATGATGCCGGCGGCGACGATCCAGGTCACCAGCATCGAGTTTGTGATTCCAAAGCCGCCGAACTGGACAAGCATCTGCGGTTTTAACGAGACGCCTTCGTGCCCAGTCGTGCCCGCTTCAGCTGCAAAGGTCGAGGTGGCAAGCATCGCGCTGGAGGCCAACACCAGGATCGACATCAGTAAACAACGATTGCGCATTTTATAAGTACTCCTAACCGACATCGGGGTGATGCCGGCCTGCCGAGGTCGACCGCCTTAGCAACTGCCAGGCAGACATTAACCTCCGCTACAACTCGACGCGCATACCAAAGCGCGTTTTGCCCGAAATGACAAACAAAATTCTTCCGCTGCAGCGCTATTTCGCCGGCAATCCCTCGGCAAACCGCGGAGCAAGCTGGGCCACCGGCTTGGATTTCACCGGCTCAGAGGCGCCATTCAGACTGATCGCTTCTTCGTAGAACGATTCTAACTGGTCGATTTGAGCGTCCTGCTCGAATCGTTCGATCACGGTGGCGTGTGCACGGGCTCCCATTTGCCTTAACAGATCCGGCGAACGCGTGATTAGCTGCATGGCGTTCGCCAATCCCACGTGATCTTCCTCAGCCACCAGGAACCCGGTGCGTTTATGCTCGACTGCTTCGGGGATCCCACCATGACGCGTCGCAACCACGGGCAACCCTGTCGCCATTGCTTCCAAGACCGAGTTCGGCACACCTTCCTGATCTTGATTCGCGGATATTTCGCTGGGATGCAAAAACAGATGCGAACTCGCATAAAGCTCAAGCAGTTTCCGTTGCGACAGAAACCCAACAAAATGTACGTCTCTGAGAATCCCTAATCCGTCGGCAAGCATTTCCAGTTCTGGTTGGAGAGGTCCTTTGCCAGCGATGAAAAATTCCGCTTTGGGATTGTCTTTCTTAAAAATCGCAAAGGCGCGCAAGCTCGTCGCAACGCCCTTTTTCGGAATCAACCGGCACGCCTGCACAACTCTCCATTTTCCGTCGCTCGGTAGTTGTCTATCCACGAATGGAAATTCCTTGAGTGGGATACCAGTGCGATTAATTCGCAGTTTTTCGGGCCGGCAGCCCAAGTGGATCAATCGGTCAGCCAGTGACTGGGAACGCGCAAACACGAGGGGAACCGCATTGAAAAGACGGCGTAGCTTTGCCGGATAATCCTTAATGTCTTTCTTGTGCGCGACATCCGCGCCGTGAAAAGATACCACGCACGGCTTGTCCCACTGCTCGATGAAAGGAAGCAAGTGCACGCCGGTATGTCCAAAATAGATATGCATCAGGTCGGCGCCATGCCGTTCCAATAACGAATCAAGCGTTTGATACTCGCCTCGATAGACAATGGGCGGGCGTCGCTCAACGAATTTCAGCCAGCCATGCACGAGCAGGTTTGTTCGCCGCTTTGGTATAACTTCCACAGCGGCAAACGGAAATCGTTCCGCATTCTGGACTTCTTTTGTGACAACGAAGGTATCGACGCCGCGCAGCGCTTTCACCTGCCGGTAAATATGCAACATCTCCGGCTTCAGAAAGCTGGAGCAATAGCTCGCTACGACCCGCCTGCCCATAAACCGCGGCCAGTCTCGCTAGAGATTCTCGGCTTGTCCACCGTTAATTGGGGAGGAGATATCCTGGTCGCCCGTCATTCTTTCTGCCAACGCCTTCTTTAACGTATCGATCCCCTCCCCATTCGCGGCCGAGATCGAAACGGTCCTGACTTTGGAAAATTTCTCTTGCAGCGCCTCGAGATTCTCGTTCGCATTCGGTAAATCCATCTTGTTCGCGACGATTAACCACGGCCGGGATGAAAGCATCGGATCGTACAGATCAATTTCCTTTCGAAGATTCTGTAAATCTTCCACCGGGCTCCGTCCTTCGCTTCCGGCAACGTCGATCACGAATATCAAAATGGGACAGCGTGTGATATGTCGCAAAAATTCGTGGCCCAGGCCAACTCCACGATGCGCCCCTTCGATCAAACCGGGAATGTCTGCGATCGTGGCATGGCGATAACCCGGCAGCTCCATCACGCCGACAACCGGATGCAAAGTGGTGAACGGATATGCCGCAACCTTCGGCCGCGCAGCTGAAAGTTTTCGCAGTAATGTCGATTTACCTGCATTCGGATAACCGACTAATCCGGCATCCGCGATCGTTCGCAGCTCCAGTAGAAAATATCCTTGCTCGCCCTCTTCGCCGTCAGTGTATTGCCGCGGCGCACGATTACGGGAGCTTTTGAAATGCACATTGCCTTTTCCTCCTGCTCCTCCGCGACAAAGCACGAATTCCTCCCCGTCGCGCACAAGATCGACGATCAAATCCATTTCGGATTGTAGAGCGCGGATCGCGGATTGATCTGAGTCGGGCGTTCTTTGCTGGACGCCTGCTCGCGATTTATCGGAGTTGGACGTTGAGGACTTCTCGTCCTCGGCGCGCCAAACAATTGTGCCCACCGGAACCTTTACGATCTTGTTCGCGCCTGCGCGTCCGGCCATTTTCTTGCCCTTGCCGTGGCCGCCGTCTTTCGCTTTGATGATCGGCTCATAAAAAAGATTAGCTAAATTGTCCACATGCCGCTCGGCGCGTAGAACCACGTCGCCGCCATGCCCCCCGTCTCCACCGTCGGGTCCGCCTTTGGGCACAAATTTTTCTCGCCGAAAACTGACGCTACCGCGTCCGCCCTTCCCAGCTTGGGCAAAAACTTTGATCCGATCAACAAACATGGCGCATTCAAGTTGCCATTAGCTGCAGGACGTGTCACCCCAACTTGGCTAATTGTAATTTCGATTTTTTGCCTTCGCTGCAAGCGCGGTTCAACGGAACTGCGTCTTGAGCGTCTAACTGGCATTAAATAACCGGTTTATTCCTCTTCTTCAGAAATCATGAAATCATTCATTCTTATCGTCGCGCTCTTGAGCGCGCTCAGTTTGCAAGCTCAGACCGAATCACCAACCCAGCCGGCTCAAAGCGTCTCGCCCGCCAGCCAGAATCCTCCGCCACTGGATCCGAAGAACATGGATACGTCCGTCAAACCGCAGGAGGATTTTTATCTTTACGCGAATGGCGGCTGGTTAAAGCGCAATCCTGTGCCGCCGGAATATTCGCGCTGGGGCAGCTTCAGTGAGTTGGAGGAGAAAAATAATGAAGCGCTCCACAAGATCGCCGAGAAAACTGCAAATGCCCATGTCGATACAAACACGGCACCGGAAGTACAAAAAGTGGGCGACTACTACGCGAGCGGCATGGACGAGAAAACAATCGAAACGGCGCGAATCAAGCCACTCGAAGACGAGCTAAAGCGCATCGACGCGATTAAAGATCGCGCCGGTCTGCTGAACGCGATCGCGCGACTGCATACCATTGGTGTTGATGCATTCTTCGAATTTGGCTCCGGCCAGGATGCAAAAGACAGCACGCGCGACATTGCACAGGCGCACCAGGGCGGACTTGGTCTTCCCGACCGCGATTATTACACAAAGACTGATGAGGACTCGAAAAAGAAACGGGCTGCGTACGTCGAGCACGTCACAAAGATGCTGACGCTGCTCGGCGAGGCGCCGAGCAAAGCCGCCGACGAAGCCAGGAAGATCACGGCTTTGGAGACTTCTCTCGCCAAAGCATCCCGCACTCGCGTAGAGCTGCGCGATCCTCAAAAGAACTACAACAAGATGTCACAGGCCGATCTGCAAAAGCTCACGCCGGACTGGAATTGGGATGATTATTTTAAAGCGATTAATCTCACCGAGCCGGGTGACATTAATGTGGGCCAACCCGAGTTCTTCAAGGCAGCCAACGCGATGTTCACCAAAACATCCATCGACGATTGGAAAACCTATCTGCGTTGGCATTTGATCGATGACGCCGCAGCAGAATTATCGAAGGATTTTGTAAACGAAGATTTCAATTTCAATCAGGGCGTTCTACGCGGCACAAAGGAAATCAAGCCGCGCTGGAAACGCGTGGTCGCTTCTACCAACGGCGCGCTGGGCGAAGCATTGGGCAAACTTTATGTTGCCGATTACTTCCCGCCTGAAGCAAAGGCGCGCGCGTTGGAAATGATTAACAACCTGAAGGCTGCGCTGGCTGATCGCATTAAAACCCTCGACTGGATGGACGAACCGACCAAACAGCAAGCGCTCAAAAAACTCGCGGCCATGAACGTCAAGATCGGTTATCCGGATAAATGGCGCGATTACTCGCTGCTCAAGATCGACAGAAGCTCATATGCCTCGAACGCCATGCGAGCCGCGAATTTCGAAGTAAATCGCGAGCTCAAAAAAATCGGCAAACCGGTCGATCGAAGCGAATGGGGAATGACGCCGCCAACAGTGAATGCCTATTACAACCCAATGATGAACGAGATCGTTTTCCCAGCGGGCATTTTGCAACCGCCGTTCTTCGATCCGAAAGCCGATGACCCCGTTAATTACGGCGGGATGGGCGCGGTAATCGGACACGAAATGACGCACGGATTTGACGATCAAGGCCGACAATTCGATGAAGTCGGAAATTTGCGCGACTGGTGGTCGAAGCAATCAGCGGAGGAATATGACAGGCGCCGCAAAGCGGTTGTTGATCAATATTCGGAGTATCAACCGCTGCCAGGAAAACACATTAACGGCGAACTGACGCAAGGCGAAAACATCGCAGATATTGGTGGCATCAAGCTCGCTTATGCTGCATTGCAAAAAGCGCTCGATAAGAACCCACAGGCGCGCGAACAAAAGATCGACGGGTTCACGCCAGAACAACGCTTCTTTCTCGGTTGGGCCCAGGTATGGCGAGCGAATCAGCGCGAAGATGACTTGCAACTGCGCCTGAACACCGATCCGCATTCACCAACCCATTACCGATGCAACGGCCCGATCTCGAACCTGCCAGAATTCGCTAGGGCGTTTAATCTGCCGGACAAATGTCCGATGATGCGACCGGCAGATAAGCGAGTCAACATCTGGTGAGATGTGAGATGTGAGATGTGAGATGTGAAAGGTGAGAAGTGAGAGCTCGGTGCCACTTCTCACCTTTCACCAATCACTTCTCACTCCTTGGCGACCTTCCCGCCCCAACCTAAAATCTTTGATTTCGCGCCGGCTGCTTCGGCCTCTTTGATGTTGCCGGCGCGATTGTAAAACAGCGAAAGACTTGTCCAGCCGATCTGATCATTGGGCCGAAGCTCGACCGCTTTTTTCCCAGCTTCGATCGCTTCATTAAAACGGCCGAGTTTCATTAGTGCCATGCCAAGCGCGTGCCAGCCGTCGAAAAAATCTGGCGCTATCTGCACACAGCGCCTGTACTTTTCCACCGCGCTGTCTAAGTCGCCGACGGCCAGATCGCCGTTGGCATCGTCAAAAATTTCGTCGGGCGTTTGTTCCATCCTCGAAGAAGAAACCACGAATTAACACTAATAATAGGAGTCTTCTTGTAATGTCATTCTGAGCGCGCAGTCGCGGGAGAAGAATCTCAGACCCATTTCGAAACCGCGACACAGGTAGAATCAGAGATGTTTCGCGGAGCCTGTCCTGAGCGAAGCCGAAGGGCTCAACATGACAGTGCCACTCATCGGATCATCGCAAGGCAATCGATCCGCCAGCCGCATTCAGGCATTCGTGTCAATTCGTGGTTAACTCGGCTAGCTTAGCCTTTCTGGAATTGCAGGCCCGCGGCTTGCCCGCGGTCGCGCAGCCATTCCATAAAAACAATTCGCCGTTTGTTATCGAGAAGCCTTTTCTCGTACGCCGCCTTCTTCTCAGCAGCGTTCGCGTCGGCTAATGGCTCCCGCTTTTCCAGAACGGCGATAAATCCATTTTCACCAGCTGGGAAAAAATCACTGGTCTCACCCGGATTCAGGAACGCCACCGCCTGTTTGATGGCGGGAAGATCAGCCGGTTCGTTCTTCTTCGGTTCTTTGTCTTGCGATTTTGGTTTCTCCTCTTCGAGCAGTGAAAACGGCGGGACTTTCTCGGCTTTCGCTCCAGATTTTTGAATCGCTGCTTCAAGTGGTTGCCCGGACTGCTTCGCTTCGCGTAATTGTTGAACGGCCTCTGCTGCTTTCGTCGACATCACCTCCTTTGCTTTCGATTTCTTGAGCGTCTCCACGACTTTCGGTTTCGCTTCCTCGAGCGTGAGCGGACGCGCTTCGGTAATTCCTCCAAGATGCAAAATATAAAATCCATCCGCTACCTGAATGGGATCGCTGTTCGGCTCCTGCGTTGAAAGTTTGAAAGCTGCATCGCCAAGTTGCGCGTCGACTTTCAACTGTGGATCAGGCTCTGCTTTGGTAAATTCGCCTGTCTCATGTACCGGCAACTTAAGTTTCTCAGCGGCGTGGCTGAAATCCGCCCCTTTCTCTAACAACGCCTGCGTAAAATCAGTCGCGCGGTCGGAAAGCTTTTGCAAAGCCTCGATGCGCTCTTTTCCGGTTAATTTCTTCTCCTCATCGGTGAGCGCGAGGCTGACATACTCGACCTTGCGTTTTTCATCAGTCTTAAGCTCGGCCTTATGGGCGTCATAATGCTTCTGCACTTCCTCATCGCCAACTTGGATGTCCTTACTCAAATCAGCGGATTGAAATCGAACAATGGTCACAAATAACGTATCGTGACCACGCTCAAAATTTTCATCGAGTTCACCTTTCGGGACTGTAACACCAGCGGCTAAAAGCTGTTTGATCTGATTCAACGACAGCTGGTCGCGAACCAGTTGCTCGACATGCTCTTCGGCAAGACCCATCGGTGCCAAGGCATTCTGTGCGAAATCAGTGAACTTTTTCATGTCGAATCCCGAATCGCCTTGAAATGCCGGTAACGTGCGCACGACTTCGGCAATTTCAGAGTAACCTGGACGAATCCCGAGCCGAGCGGCTTCGTGCCGAAGGACCAGCAGGTTGACGACGAATTGGACAGCAGTCTGATTCGGGTTCTGGCCGGCCCCTGCCGTCAGGGTCTGCACAAAATCGGACATGCCGAGTGCCTGCGCCAGAGTGAGTAGTCGCACCGTCTGCTGCGCCTCCAACATCGAAACATTCCGATCATAAATGCGAGCAAATTTATCCGAGCGCATCGCGCCGTAATCCGGCCGCTGCACGAAATAGAAAATGAACGGGATAGCCAGAATCGCGATCACGATCATCAGCCAGTCCCGGTGCTTGCGCAGTAACTTCATCATAACGGAACAAATTGTAGAGGCGGCTGTCCTCAGCCGCAAATGTCTCAAAAAATCACTATCTCAAACTGTTGCGCGCCCAAGTTGAAAAGGATGAAAATCCAAAGCGCCGGAGCGCCAGCGCACCCCAAGACGCAAGCACGCAATATGCGCGACAGATGACGGCCACGTTTTGGAGTGCGGCAGTGCTCTGCCGCTTTTGATTCGCACGCGGCCGATTATAACTCTTTCGCCGTCACAACTGTTTCGCTGTCTCCTGAATCATTTCCCACGCCTCCCCCAAATGTTTCTCCGTCGTGAGCACATTACCCAGACCAATTCGCATCACCGTTCGGCCGTGCAATTTCGTTTGCGTTAGATAAGCGCGACCACTTGCATTGATTCTCTCCACGATTTCGCTGTTTAGGGCATCGAGATCAGATTCGTTAGGCCGACCCGTGAGGTAGGGCGCGACCGCCGGGCACGCCGAAGGGGACGGATGGCTTCCCGCAAATACAGGATCGCTGCCAATGTACCGAAAACAAACCACACCCATGCTGACCGGCGCGACCAGCTCGAAGCCATTGTCGCTGTTGATCCAATCGGCGAAAAGATTGGCCAATCGGACAAATTCGCGAAGACGTGCGGCCATTCCTTCGCGGCCAAAACTGCGAAAAATCACCCACGCTTTCAGCGCGCGAAACCTGCGGCCGAGCTGGATGCCGTAATCCATGTAATTTTTCTGGGCTTCGACCGTGTCGCCGCGCAAATATTCCGGCACAAGAGTGAAGACGCGCCGCAGCCTCTCGAGGTTACGCACGTAGAGGACGCTGAAATCCAGCGGGACAAAAAGACTTTTGTGCGGGTTCACAACGATGGAATCCGCTTCACTCCAACCGTCAGTCAGCGACTTTTTCTCTGGCAGAATGGCGAAGCCGGCGCCGTAAGCGCCGTCAATGTGAAGCCACAATTTATTTTCGCGGCAAATGGTTGCGATCTCGGGAACGGGATCAACGCTTGCGGTTGAAGTTGTGCCGACTGTCGCGATGACAGCCATTGGTCTGATCCCGCGGCCGCGGGAGGCAACGTCGCGAGCGATCATTTCGCGCATTGCGCCAAGATTCATACGAAAGTGCGAGTCGGTGGGAACGCGCTGCACGTTTTCTTCGCCCAAGCCGAGCGCAATCGCCGCTTTTTCTGCCGAGCTATGCGCTTGTTCAGAAGCGTAAATGCGGAACACTGGCGCGCCGGCACCCACTAACCCGTGCTTCCGAACCGATGGCGCAGCCTCCTCGCGCGCCACAGCAAGCGCATGCATCACGCCTACGGATGCAGTGTCATACACGACGCCACCAAACTCCTGCGGCAAATGCATCCACTGCCGGATCCAATCGACTACCAACGTCTCCAGTTCGGTCGCAGCCGGACATGTGCGCCACGTCATCGCATTCACATTGAGCGGCGCGGTGATGATTTCGCCGAGAATTGCAGGGGCGGTCGTCGTCCAGCCAAAATAACCAAGAAACATCGGATGACTCCAGTGCACCATCCCGGGAACGATGTCCTGATCGATGTCACCGAGAATTTTCTCGAACGGTTCGCCTTCTTCGGGCGGCTCGGCGGGAAGCGCAGCCAGAATCGCGCCCGGCTTGTCGTTAGGCGCAACGGGCAGCGACCCTAAATTTTGCCGGAAATCCGCGATCCAATCCGCCAATTCGTGTAGCTGTCTACGGAATTCATCAGGTGAAGTATCGCCAAGATTCTGTTTTGGATTCATTCGCTAGGAATCATTAGCCCGCGAATCACGCGAATCACACTAATTACAGAATTTCGCAGGGCATCCGCATTGTGAGGAGTCCATTCGCGTCATTCGTGTGATTCGTGGGTTCTCTGCTAAAACGCAAAACCAAAGCTGAAATGAAACGCACCAAAATCCTCGAAGGGACGAGGATCAGGATTGACGCCGTAGTCGAGACGAATGGGGCCGACCGGCAGCTTGTAACGCAAGCCCGCACCTACGGCATAACGCATATCGTTTAGACCGATGTCCTCCGACGTCGGCAAAAGATTGCCCGCATCGGTGAAGATTGCTCCCTGCAATTCCCCAAGAATTGGGAAGGTGTATTCGACATTAAACACGGTGAAGAATTCACCGCCGACAGGATGCCCATGATTATCGTGCGGACCTAGATCGCGTTCGCCGAAACTCCGGACCGTATCGGCGCCGCCGTTGAAGAAACGTTCGTCTATCGGAATCGCAGTTGCTTCATCCGAGCCGCTTCCGGTGAGTGAATGAATAATGCCGGCTCGCGCGCCGAATGCCAGTGAGGACTGTTGGAACCAGTGCTGCAATGGAGTGCCTCCTTGATCTTCCGTCACGCCAGGCGTGGTCACCTTCGGCGAAAATGGCAGGTAGTAGGATGCGCTCATCGTGCCCCGGATAAATTCAATGTCGCTTCCAAAAGCGTTCGATGCCAGATCCAGCGTGTTTTTGATCAGAAACCCGCGCGGGTTCACATACGGGCTTTGCCGCGTATCCAAAGTATTGGTAAGTCCGATCGAGTTGACCTGATAATTCGTCGACGACCCGAGGAGAAATTCCGGTTTAATCTCGGAGTCGGTGATTTTCACATGACGCACGGCGACGGTCAGACCGACTTCGTCGTATTTCGTAATTTTACGATTGAGCTCGAATCGCCCGCCCAATTCGAATTTCGTGTAGCCATCGTAAGCGAAAGTGAACGCGGCAAGCCGGGCTCTGAAGAAAAAATCCGTATCGAAGAAGAACGGATCTTCATACAGGATTTCGCCCTTGTAGCTGCGTTGTGAGACTTCGACCGATGCTGTGAGCGGCCGGCCATAGCCGAAAAGATCGCGATCGCGCCATTGCACGCCGCCAATGGCGCCCTCGAATGTGCCGTAGCCGATCAAAAAACCGAATTCCTTGCTCTTGGCTTCCTCGGCGGAAATATCCAGACGCAGAAGATGTCCATCCACAGGGACTGGCTTGATTTGAAGAACATTAAAAAGCCCGGTGCGCATGAGCGTGCGAAATCGCTCGTCGAGCGCTTCCGGGCTATAGGCCTTTCCCTCCAGCTTGGTGAAACGTTTGACGACATAACTCGGACGCAGCCGATCGAGTCCGCTGACTGTGACTCCGTCGAAGTAGTAAACCGGCCCTGGCGAAATTGTGATGTCCACAGGCACCCTGCCATTGACTGCGTCCTCCGGCACGCCGCTGGCGACGACCTTCACGTCGTAATAACCACGTGTCTTGTAATACGCCTGCAGACGCCGTGGAATGTCTTCGACTCGCGCATCCGTGTAGGGCCGCTGCAACAGGTCGAGCATCTGTCCTCGCAGCGTTTCAGCGCCGTAAATCGTGCGCCCGTTAAATGAAATGCTGCCGAAGAAGGATTGACGCCCCTCGTGGACTGGGATGACTACGTCCACTTCACTGCTCTCCCGGTGAAACGTGAAACGTGGCACATCGACCACTGCATCCAAAAAACCGTCGGAGAGATAGAAACGATGCACCAGATCCGCTCCTTCCTGCATGTCAGCGGCAACGAAAGGCAACTTTTTCTCGGTCCTTGAATACCGCTCCCGCGTGGGGCCAACGGCGTACTCAAAGAGTTTGTCGCTTGGCTCCCGCACATTCCCATCGAAAACGATCGTCCTGAGTGTGTAACGGGGACCTTCTGTGATATCGAGGCGCAACCTGTTCTCCGATTCAATCGTGTAGTGCACGTTCACGTCTGCGTAGCCATGCTTGCGGTAGAAGACTTCGAGAAAAAAGGCGAGATCGTCGCCGCGCGCCGGACTCAGCCCGAAGTCTTCGATGGTGGTGATTTCCTCCTTCAGAGCGGTGCGCAGTTCCTTTTCCTTGAAGGCTTGCCCACCGCGAAATTCAATGATGCTCGCGTGCTTCGCACGCTTTTCCTGTTCTTTCACAACGGCCTGCTGCGCTTTTTGCCGTTCTTCGGGCCGTGTGACGTCGACCGCGGTTTGCGCCGCGGCTTCAATTGCAAGGGCCACACTTCCGAGAAAGAAAAGGACCCCGTGTCGCATGTTAGAAGCTTACCGAAAACGAATCAGATACTTAAGCATCCCGCGATAATCGCCGCCGACGCCGACATCGCCAACGAGTACAAACTGATCACTTATTTTGAATCTGGCACTAACCTGTTGGCGGCCGGTTCGAGGATCGACCGCGCCCACGTCCAAATCGAGACGATTAAAGAATTCGTTGCTCTGAGTCGGCTCGCCTTTTTTGAAAACTTTCCGGTAAAGCTGTTGCACCAGTAACATGGCGGCCCGGCCGGCCAGAACGTTGCCGCGGCCGGACAACTCTTGCCTGGTAACGCCGGTGGCGATCAAGGAAATAATTTCCTCCTGAGGCAGTGGCGGTTCGCTCGTGAAAATGGCTTCTGGCGCCAGCATGGTCCCATAAACATAAACGCGCACCGTGTAATCGCGGATCACCGAGGTGCCATGCAGCTCCAGCCTCGGGTTCATTGAATCGCTCGGATCAAAATAAAGAAAACCCTGCGAAACCTCCAGCCGGCTGAATGGCAGCGTCGCTTCTACATTTTCCAGACGCACCGCTCCTTGCAATTCTGGATGGAGACCTGTTCCCGTAAGTTTTATGTCAGCGATCGCACCGCCGGTCGCCAGGTTCCCGCGAATCAACACAGGATCTTTTGTTTTAATTGCGACATCGAATTTCCAATCGCGGAGTGGCGGGTCCGGAAAAGAAATTTGCGGGCGCTCTGATGGCGGCTCCGGCGCGGGCCTTCCTGGCAGGCCGATCGGAATGAGATCGATGTTTTTCAAAATATGACTGTTTGTCATTGCGACGTTGCCACTGACTGTTGCGGTCGCGAATGGGCCGGTCACCGCTACGTCGGCGTCCGCGCGAGCGGTCAAAGTATCGTTTCGCGCAACCAACACACTGTTGGCTTTCAATTGTAAATCCAGAGTCGGTTCAGTCAGCTTTGGAAAATTGAGGCGGCCACTCATGGTAAAAGGGCCGCCGGCTAGATCACCTCCGAATCGTTCCAGGCTAATGGCGTTCTGTGCAAAGCTTAAGCGCGCACTAAAATTCGTTAACGCCGGAAGAGTCGCGTTCGTAAAACGCGCAACGTTCACTGTCATGTCGCCTGCCCCGCTAAAGACCGGTTTGCCGATCGTTCCACTCAGATCAACATCCAATCCAAGATTGCCATCAAGTTGCTCGAGTGCCGGAATAAATTGTCGAACAAAATTCATCGAGGTGCGAGGGAGACGTGCTTTTGCTGTGATGGGTGTTTCGTCTGGCAATTTCCGGGCGCGAGCAATTTTCGGAATATCAAAAGGCATGTTCGCATTTAATTCGAGCGGCTGAATTCGCGCTTGTTGCAGTTTGCCTAAAACTGTCAGGCGATCGTGCACGGCCTGTGCGCTCAACTCAAAAGTTGCCGGCTCCATTTTCGGCCAGCGATCATTTCGCAAATCCCGCATCTGCAGGCTGAGACTCGCGTTCAAGTCTCCGATTGTCCCATCCGCGTCGAGCCTCGCGTTCAGTGTACCAGATGTCCCCGCTTTGATCCCGAGATCGCTGAACAATTTTTTGAGATCGAGGTTTTCCGACTGAATTGTGGCGAACACTTTGCCAGACGACGGAATGGCCGCAGCGTTCATCCCAAGATTTCTCCACACAAGCGGAAAAGAAACGTAACCTGACGCGAACCTCGCCTGCCCTTGATCGAGTTGAATCCTGGTTATCTCGAGTGTCTCACCTTTTGCCTGCGCGACTGCCTGAAAATCCGTGCTGCCGCTGGCAAAAAAGATGATCGGCACATCAAGGCCTTCGGGCGAATAGGAGGCATCGATATTTGCCCGGAGCGATTGCGCATTTCCGTAGCGTCCCTTCTCCAGGACGAACTTCAGTTTGCCTGAATTCTTCCAAGGAGCGACCCCGAAGGCTTTCGGGGTCATTCCTTGACCCTCGCCTTGCCAGTCAAGTGTGACGGAGCCTGCCAGTTCACTTTGATTTCCAAAACTCCGAACCAGAGGCTGAAGCGTCGATAAGTTCATCACGCTCGCGGAAATCTTGCCGTTGTATTGATAAGGCTGCCGCAAATTCAGCCTTCCGGTCGCGTTAAAAAAATCCGAATCGTTCAAACTCGCCCTGCAATCGTTTAGATACAGGACGCTATTAGAAATCGAACATTGCGTGTTGAGCTCGTGGAAAACCAAGTCCCGCATTTTGAGGTTTGATCCCGAAATCGACACCTGTCCGGTGGCTGTTTGTTGTTTCCATTCTATTTGCGCCGTCAGTTGCAATGGTCCACTCAATTTGTTAGGCGAATCTGGAACCCAAAAGTCCCCGACTTCGGGCGCGTTAAGCGCAACATCGAGCTCTGCGGGCTGCGACGAAGCTTTGCCAACTTCCGCCGGAAGCTTGTAGCGTCCGCGAACATTTAGCTCGTTCTGATTTCGCCGCAGACTCAATCGGTCAAGTCCGAGAATATCATCGCTTCCGTTTAGAGATCCTTGCACCGAATCAATGATGTGATCGCGATAACGTATGCCGGCCAAATCAAACTCCATTGCAGTGCGAAGATCCGCGAACCACGGTCTCTTTACTGTAGCCGGGGTCGTCGACCCCGGCTTCTGGTTACGCGGCGCAATGCCCTTGGACGCGCGCAGCGTCGAGTTCAGCTTCTCAATCGTTCCACCCGGAAACCCGACTGAGCTCCCTGTCACACCAAGAGTTGCCTCTATCTTCGCATTAACAATGCCAATCTTGCCGGTAAACTCAGCCGAGCCAGTCATAGGTATTCCTGTCGTTAATCGTTGAAGGTCAGGCGCAGTCCCCGCAATTTCCACAGTCGTCGGAGTTCGGCCGAAATCTTCGATAACCGCAGGCAATTCCATTGTCCCACGAAGGTGAAACTCGTTCTTGTCTTGGACAATGTCGGCTGACCGCAAGGTCGCTCTGCCCCGTTCCGCCGAAACTTCAACAACGCCGCTATCGAAATGAATCTCTGGCCGATCGACATTGCTGATCTGCACCGACATGGTCCCGGTCCACGTGCTCGGGAGTTCGATTGTACCGGTCGCATCAAGCGCGAGCCGCTCAATTTCACCGGAAAGACCGCCCTCCGGCAAAAACAAGAATTTGTTTACCGACTTCGCATCAATTTTCTGCCCGGTGACGTTTATTTTCGCGTTCAATGACGATGCCGTTTCGATCAGTCCAGCTGACGCGGATAATTGCCCGCCCCCAATTGCGCAGTCGAGTTTGAGTCCCAGCGCTTTCGTGTCGATGCGCGATGCATCAATGTTTAAGTAACGAATCTTTTCCTGGTCGCTCAGAACCAGATCACGCAGAACAAGATTCTTGTTCCCATACGATGCTTGCCCCGAAATTCTGGACCAGCTATCCCCGGAAGGAAGCTGCAGTTCTCCGATCCGCACTTCGCCAGGCCTGCGCGGGTTCAGATCGAGGTCGAGATGTTCAACATAAAAGTCGTTAGGCTCATTTCTCACAACAATCGTTGCATCCACCAGTCGAATCCGCTCGGGAAATAGCGAAGGTAATTTCAGCTTTTGTTTCGGATGCGGTTTGCGCAGCGGCGCTTTCGCAGGATTGAAGACAACCTGCGCCGAACGCGCTTCCACATTGTCCAAACAACGCGACAGTCCATGTCGCGCGAGTCCGACCAAACTGTAGTCAACATATAGGTAGTCGATGTCGATCGATTCGATCCCGGATGCTCCGGTCGGTATGGCGCGAAGGTTTCGTACTGTCAGATGACCAAAAGGATTGCCTTCCAGGCGAAAATCGATCTTTAAATTTTCGCGCGTAGCGTACCGCAGTACGATCTGCCGTCCGATTGCCAACAGAATAGGGCGATGAAAAATGACCAAGAACGCCGCGCACACAGCGAGGCCGACCAAAACACGATGCCAAATCCGACCAGGGCGCCGCACCTCTTTCTGATCGTTTTCGGCCACCAAAACGATTGTAGTGCCACCTTCTGAGAGAGCAAATATCACATTCCGCACCGATCTTCGACTTCATCGTTGCGTGCAGAAACCTATGGTATGACGCTTTCCACGTTTCTGAATAATGAATCCAGACAAGCTTTTTGATTATCTTGACGACAGGCTGCCCGCAGCAGAGCGCGCCGCGCTGGAGGAGCGACTGATGTTGGACAAGCAATTGCAACGCGAGCTGGCGGTGGCCCGACAGATTCATGCGGGAATGCGCGGCGATTCTCGCGAAGTCCTGTTGGCAGCACGGCCCGATGTGACGGAGCAAGGCCGTAAGATGGCGCTTCGAGTAGGTGCAGCGTTTATCGTTCTCATGGCTGTCAACGTCGCGATCGGTCTTTGGTTAATCGCCAGGCACGAAACAAAGAACCCAAACCGGGCGTTGCTTGAAAAGCAAATGCGGGACCAGATCGCGAATTCTTTGGAGCACGCCGCGGCGACGTTCACGCCTGCGCTGCTCGGTGTGGGTGAAATTACGGTTCCAGCGCCAACTGGGAGACTGGAGATAGTTGCCGATCAAGTAGTCACCATTGCCTCGCGATTCGGCGGTTCCGCTGCAAAAGGTCTTCCGAACCAGGGCCGGCTCAGCGTTCTTGTCGATGTTCCGTCAAATCGCGAGGCGGAATTTCGCGCGGCGGTTTCGTCGATTGCCGGGAAATCGGCGCCCACCTCAACAACCCCGGCCACAACAGCTGCTACAGCAGAGAAGAAGAGTTTCGTTGTCCAAATTGTCGAGCAAATACAAAGGTCTGATTGACCGTTTTGGACGTCAGCTTGTCATTCTGAGCGAAGCGAAGAATCTCAGATATTTCTCGGTTCCCAGTCACGAAGCCAATAGTCAGAGATGTTTCGCTTCGCTCAACATGACAAACAGAACGTCAAAGTGAACTCATGATTGCGGTTACATTTGCTTTGCCGGCAGAAAGCCGGGAATTCCTCCGCTCGCTGACCAATAAATCCCGAGCTGATCGCAATGGTGTCAGAACAGTTCGCGGCAAGATCGACGATCGGACGATTGAAGTTCTTCATACCGGCGTTGGAGAAAGAGTCTGCCGACAGCGCGTTGGAAAATTTCTGTCCGCTACAGGACGGATCCGCCCTGGCGATCATGATCAGAATTTCGACTATTTGATCAGTGCCGGCTTTGCAGGAGCGCTCAACGATGAACTGCAACTTGGCGATCTGTTGCTCGCGAAAAATTTCTCGACGCTTCGATTGGAGGAAAATTTCTCCGTTTCAACCCTTCCGATTCATATTGCTGATCTTCTAACCGTACCTGCGTTAATCGATTCCAGTGAGGAACGAAACAAACTTGCGCTCACATCGGGAGCAGTGGCAGTGGACATGGAGACGGAATTCATCGCGCGCGGCTGCGCCGCTCACGCGATTCCGGTGCTTTCGCTTCGTGTAATCAGCGACACACCGAAGGAACTTTTCCCAGCTCCAACGGATGTCCTTTTCGACATCGAACGACAGCAAACGCATGTGCTGAAACTAGCGACGCACTTTTTTGGGCATCCACATCACATCCCACGTCTGGTTCATTTCGCTCGAAGAATTGCACGCGCGAGAAAGATTCTGGCGGATGCACTTGTCGATGTCGTGCGCAATCTGCCAATCGAAGAATCGGCATCCTAGCGTCCCTTCGTTGAGTGATCACCAAAAGCGGCGGAGCACCACCGCACTCCAAAACGCAAGCGACAAATATACGCTCTCCATCACGGCCCCGTTATGGAGTGCGGCAGCGTTCTGCCGCTTTACCAAATCAGGTTCCGACACGTTCCTGCGCTGGCTCGATGTGAACGAGCACGTCGGCAACGCGCGAGTCGTTTTGCTGGATTGCGTTTTTTACGCGATGCGCAATCTCATGGCCTTCGTGCACGGAAATATTACCATCCACTCCAACGTGCAGATCGACATAAAAATCCAAACCCATTTTACGAGCCCTGCATTTTTCAACTTCAATGACGCCGGGGACTGCGCTGGCAACTGAGCAAACAGACTTGACGATTTTTCGCGGTGCGGTGTCCATGATTTCGTAAAATGCGGGGCGCAAAAGCCTGACCCCGTTTGCCGCAATGACCGCGCAGGCGAAAATAGCTGCCCAATCGTCGGCGCTCTGCCAACGCTTACCACCGATCAAAGCTACTGAAATCCCAATGAATGCAGCGGCGGATGTGAGCGCGTCGCTGCGATGGTGCCAGGCATCGGTTTGCACGGCTGTACTCTCCACGTCGCGGCCAATCCGGTTGGCATAACGAAACAAAGCTTCTTTTATCACAATCACCACGATCAATATCCCGAGCGTGAACGGCGCTGGCGCGTGATGCGGCAGAAAAATTTCGCGCACGCTTTGAACGGCCAGACCCACCGCTGCGGCCAGCACTCCAACTGAAACAATCGCGGCTGCAAGCGGCTCCGCTTTCCCGTGCCCATACGGATGGGAAGCGTCAGGTGGGCGCGCCGCAACTTTCAGCCCGCTCCAGATGACAAACGAGCCCGCAATATCGAGCCCGGATTCAATGCCATCGGCGATGAGGACATAGGCGTGGCCGAACACGCCACCGAGAATCTTTGCGACCGCGAAAATTGAATTCACGATCATGCCAAAGAGCGCAACTCGCGCACTCGTCTGCCAGGCAGACGAGGTCATCCCGCCAGGCGGCCGCCGCGTTTGCAGATTGTTTGCGGAGGCGTGAGGATGCCGGGACATCATGGAAACTATAAACGCAGCCGTGTACGAAACGCACGGAAATCCAGCGGACGTGTTGCAGGTCGAATCACAACCATGGCCGACGCCAAGCGCTGGCGAAGTTATCGTGAAAATGCGCGCAGCGCCGATTAATCCGGCCGACTTAAATCAGATCGAAGGAAAATATCCGGTGCGAGCGCAGCTGCCGGCAACGCCCGGCTTCGAAGGCGCAGGAATCGTTGCTGAGGTGGACCGTGGTGTCACCAATGTCGCAGTGGGCGCATTAGTGATTTTGCCGCACAACATTGGCACATGGCGCGACGCCGTTGCAGTAAAAGCCGATGAATTGGTCGTCGTTCCCGCGGGGATCAAGCCTGTGCATGCAGCCATGCTGAAAATCAATCCGATGACGGCGTGGCGTTTGCTGCATGATTATGTCGACCTTGCACGCGGCGATTGGCTGATTCAGAACGCTGCGAATTCGGCTGCAGGGCGCGCGGTCATTCAAATCGCGCACGAACTGGGTTACAAAACCGTAAACGTCGTGCGACGCTCGGAATTAATCAGCGAACTGCGGGCAGAGGGCGGCGATGTTGTCCTGGTCGATAGCGAAAATCTTCGCCGCGAAGTGGAAGATGCGATTGGCGGCCCGCCCGTTCGTCTGGGATTGAACGCAGTCGGTGGCGAAAGCGCGTTACGTCTGGCAAATTGCCTTGCGCCCGGATCAACGCTGGTGACTTACGGAGCGATGAGTTTGCAGCCGCTGAAAATCCCTAACGGCCTGCTCATTTTCAAAGACCTCCGCTTTTGCGGCATTTGGATCAACAAATGGTACGACAACGCGACCCCGGCTCAACGAATGGAAGCGTTTCAACATTTGTTCGAGATGGCGCAACGCGGTCTGCTACAAACGAAAGTGGAGAAAGCCTATCCGTTAAGCGAGGCGAAAACGGCGGTTGCGCACGCAGCGCGCGGCCAGCGTAGCGGCAAGATCATTTTCGAGTTTGCGGCGTAGCCATAGGTGTGTAGCCTCGAAAATGGTGCGTTCCTTTTCCCCTCGCGTACTTCTTCTCATTGGACTAGCCAGTAGTCTCACGTTACGTCACGTCGAATGCGCAACGGTCCCCGAACCGGGTGATTTGCGCGCCGCCGGGAAAGTGGAGTTCCCGATATCGTGCACGCCGTCTGTCCAATCTGAATTCTCCCGTGGCGTAGCGTTGCTGCATTCATTTTTCTACGAAGAGGCGCGACGGGTTTTCGCCTCAGTCGCCGAGCGCGACCCCAAATGCGCGATGGCTCAATGGGGAATCGCCATGACATGGTGGCATCCGATTTGGACGCCGCCGAGGCCTGACGAGATGAGCGCCGGCAAAGCGGCTATTGAAAAAGCAATGGCATTGAACGCCGGAACGGATCGAGAGCGAGGATTCATAACGGCACTCAACGTTTATTACAATACGCGGGAGAGTTCGAACGCAGGCGCGATTGGACAATCGTGTCATGGACCAGTTGGACCACGCGATCGTGTGATCGCTTACGAAAAAGCGATGCATCAGCTGCGCGACAAGTATCCGGACGAGTTCGAAGTCCAAGCCTTCTACGCCTTCGCGGTCCTGGCCGCAGGTTATGCCATGCCTAATGACACGACTTTATCGAAACAGCTCGAGGCAGCCGCCCTCCTTGAAAAGCTGTGGAAACAAAACCCAAATCATCCAGGTGTCGTTCATTACCTGATCCATTGCTATGATTATCCCGCACTCGCCCAACGCGGATTAGCCGCCGCGCAGAGTTATGCTTCCATCGCGCCATGGGTACCTCATGCGTTGCACATGCCATCGCACATCTTTACGCGTTTGGGTATGTGGGATGAATCGATCGCTGCGAACGGAGCTTCAGCCGAGGCGTCGCGCGCGTATGCGGCCATGCGTCATCGCGATGCCACCGAAGCCGAGGAGTTACACGCGCTCGACTATATGGCCTATTCTTATCTACAGGAGGCCCGGGACACTGAGGCGAAGAAGATTGTCGATCTTGCTGCCAAAGTGCGTAAGACAAATCCCGAGTTGGAATTCAGCGCGGCCTACGCTTTAGCAGCCATTCCGACACGTTACGCATTCGAGCGGAACGATTGGGCGTCGGCGGCAACATTGACCGTTCCAAACCTCCCACACTGGTCCTCGTTCCCATTCATGGAAGCCTTGATCGAATACGGTCACGCGCTCGGACGCGCGCACACAGGCGATCTCGATGGTGCGCGTAAGGCAATCGCCCGGATGCAGCAACTACGCGATGCGACGAAGGATCCCAAGTTTGATTATTTTAAGAACCATCTCGATCTGCAGATGCAAGCGGCTTCCGCCTGGGTAGCCGCAAGCGAAGGCAAGAAAAGCGAAGCGATTGAGATGCTGCGCCGCGCTGCGGACGCCGAAGACATTCTGGGCAAGCATCCGGTTTCGCCCGGTGCATTTGTTCCGATTCGCGAACAACTTGGCAGTCTCCTGCTCGAAGGGGGTCAATCAAAGGAAGCACAACGGGAATTTGAAGCAGCACTCAAGATCTATCCGGGACGATTCCGAGGCTTATATGGAGCGGCGCGAGCCGCCGAGCAAAACGGCGACAAGGAAAGCGCAAGCCGTTATTACGCGAAGCTGGCGGCACAAACCACAAAAGCTGCCAGCTCACGAGATGAATTGAATCACGTCCGCGAATTCCTCACCGCCGAAGCTAAAGCGACGGATCCGAAGAAGGTCAGCGTTCGCGAGTAGCAAACGGTCGGCGCGTCTTGCGTGCAAAACGATCGAGCTAGCCACACAGCGCTGCTGATTGCTGCGAGCCTGGTTCTTCTGCATCGCGATCCCAAATACTCGGATCTGGTCTCAAAAACGGCGGCAGACCTGTGTGCTCAGATACTCGACGCGCATTCGGCGCAGACGCGTGTGTTCTTAAAGATCGTACGACAGGACTGGTTTCGGCCGATCGCGAAGTTGATCGAGCGGATCACGATTCGAGGAATCTTGCTGCATTATGTCTTGCGAAAGAAATGTATCGCCGGCCTTGTGCGGTCAGCAGTCATCAATGGGGCCACACAGGTCGTCATAATTGGTGCTGGTTTCGATCCGCTCAGTTTCGAATTACATCAGGAATTTCCAGGTGTGCACTTTTGGGAAATAGATCATCCGGCAACACAGCATTACAAAGTGCGCACCTTTTCTAAAATCGACGCCGAACGATTGCATTTTGTCGCGATGGATTTGAGCACCACTGCCTTCGATAGCGAAGCACTGATCAAGAATAGTTTTGATTCGACTGAACGCGCGGTCTGGATCGCCGAAGGTCTCTTAATGTATCTGACGCTGGAGCGCGTTTCTTCACTAATGAGGACGTTGAAAAGTCTGAGCGCACCCGGTAGCCAGTTTGTATTCACGTTCATGGAAAAACAAAGCGACGGCCGGATTCGTTTCGATTCGCAAAGTAAATTGGTTGATTGGTGGTTGTATAGACGTGGCGAACCTTTCCTTTGGGGGACTACACGAAGTGAACTTGTCGACCTCGTGCGTCCCTGGCGCATGGTTCGATTTTTCGATCATGATGATCTGCGCGAGCTGACATCTGGATTGGCCGACGAACCTCTCGCGAAAGGAGAGGTGATTTGCCTGGCTGAGGCTTAGCCGCACTGATTATACTTTCGCGTGCTTACCCGGCGTGAATTCATACGCACGACGGCGCTCTTCGCGCTTGCGCCACGGATATTAGCGGAATCCGAGCGAGAGATTTGGGTAAATGACGTCCATTCACAGCTCAATCGGATCCGCGTTCGCGAGCTTCTGACGCCGCGTACCCGGGACGAACTCGCAGAGATTGTGCGTTCGGCGTCGCGAAAAGGCTTGCCCATCTCCGTTTCGGGATGTCGGCATTCGATGGGCGGCCAGCAATTCGCCACAGACAGCATTTGCATCGATATGCGTTCACTCGATCGCGTAATCTCTTTCGATCAGGAGCATGGTTTGGTCGAAGCGGAAGCGGGCATCCAATGGCCCAAATTGATTCCCACTTATCTGGACGCCCAGGCGAATAGCGCAAAACAATGGGGTATCGCGCAGAAACAAACCGGCGCGGACACATTTACGCTTGGGGGGAGTCTCTCTTCGAACGTGCATGGACGCGGGTTAACGATGAAGCCGCTTATTTCCAACGTTGAATCGTTCAACCTGATTAACGCTGACGGGAAATCGATTCGCTGTTCACGCGACGAAAACCACGAATTGTTCCGACTCGCGATCGGTGGTTACGGGCTGTTTGGGTTAATCGAGAGCGTAACGCTTCGTCTCGTTCCCCGGCAAAAACTTCGACGTGTAGTCGAGATAATTCGAGCGAGTGATCTGCCCAAGCGGTTTGAAGAGCGAATCGCGCAAAATTTTCTTTATGGCGACTTTCAGTTTTCAGTCGACGAAAAAGCGACGGACTTTCTCCAACGCGGCGTGTTTTCTTGTTACCAGCCGATCGACGAACGCGAACCGATCGTCGCTGAGAAGCAGCTACGCGACGACGATTGGCTGGAGCTCCTGCGGTTGGCTTACACGGACCGCGGGAAAGCTTTCAAGCGTTATAGCGATTACTATTTATCGACAAACGGACAGACTTATTGGTCCGACACGAATCAACTTGGCGCTTATCTGCCGAATTATGCGCAGAAGATCCGGGGTCAGATCGGCGGAGATGAATCGAGCCTGATCATCACTGAGATTTACGTGCCGCGAGGAGACCTTCCCGACTTTTTAGCGCAAGCGGCAGAGCTCCTGCGCTCGAATCGCACAATCCTCATCTATGGCACAGTCCGGTTAATCGAAAAAGATAATGAGAGCTTTTTGGCTTGGGCCAAAGAACCTTACGCGTGCATCATCTTTAATTTGCTCACGTTCCACACATCGGACGGCATTGAAGCGTCCGCGCGCGCCTTTCGCGGCTTGATTGATTTGGCGATAGCCCGCGCCGGAAGCTATTATCTGACTTACCATAAATTCGCAAAATCGGAGCAGGTCATGGCGTGCTACCCGCAGTTCAAACAATTTCTGGACCTCAAAAGAAAGTACGATCCGACTGAGCGCTTTCAGAGTGATTGGTATCGCCATTATCGGAAGCTTTTCGCGAGCTCGTGAATTCTCTGTCATGTTGAGCGAAGCAAAACACCTCTGAATATTTCGGTTAGTTTCGCTTCTAAGTACGAACTGAGATTCTTCGCTTCGCTCAGAATGACATACTAGAATGGCTTTTCATGCAGCCGTTCGCAATCATTGCCTTGGTTCTGATTCTGACGCGCGTCGTCACTGAACTGTGGCTGAGCGGACTGAATCAGCGTCACGTGCGGGAGCGGGCGAATGAAGTGCCGTTTGCATTTCGCGGCGTCATCGACGCGGCGATGTATCGCCGTTCGGTTGATTACACACTAGCCAAGGGCCGCTTTGGAGACATCGTCAACGTGTTCGATACCGTGGTACTCATCGCGGTACTGTTTAGCGGCCTGTTGCCATGGGCGTTTGGAAGATTCAGCGTGAACCTTGGCATGTCGATCCTGGCCATGGTTGGATTTCTATTTTTTACAGGCATCGCGTTGAGCATCCCGGGATTGCCTTTCGCCTGGTATGCGCAATTCAAAATCGAACAGCGATTTGGCTTCAACACCACAAGCATGAAGACGTGGATCGCTGATCGTATCAAGGGATTATTCCTCGCATTGCTGCTCGGCTATCCGCTGCTTCTGCTGGTGTTGAAACTGATCGAATGGACTGGCACGAACTGGTGGCTTTGGGCTGCGGCGGTTGTCATCGCCTTCCAATTGCTTCTGCTGCTGATCGCGCCGGCGATCATCATGCCGCTTTTCAACAAGTTCACGCCACTGCCCGAAGGAGAATTGCGCCAACGCCTTTTTGCACTGGCGCAGCGTACCCATTTTCCTACGCGCAGCATCGAAGTGATGGACGGGAGTAAACGCTCGCGCCACTCCAACGCCTTCTTTACCGGCCTTGGACGTTTTAGAAAAATCGTGCTGTTCGACACACTGATCGCACAACTCACCGAGCCGGAGCTGGAATCCGTACTAGCGCATGAAATTGGCCATTACAAAAAACGCCACGTAATCAAGATGCTGAGCGTTTCCATGGCCGGCGTCGTCGTGGCGTTCGCGGCAACAGCCTGGCTGGCACGCCAGCAGTGGTTTTATCGCGCGTTTGGTTTCACGTATCAGGGAGGCTTTGCCGCCGCACATTTCGTTCCCGCCATATTGCTGTTCGCGATGCTGGCGGGGACAATCAGCTTTTGGTTTTCGCCGCTGGTTCACGTCTGGTCGCGCCGTTTCGAATACGAGGCGGACGCATTTGCCCGTGTCGCGATGAGAGAGACGCAGTCGCTGATTCAAGCGCTCCGCAAACTGACCAAAAACAACCTGAGCAATCTCACGCCACACCCGCTCTACAGCAGCTTTTATTACTCGCACCCGACTCTGCTGGAACGGGAACGCGCTCTGGGAATAGAGGGTTAGGGCTAGCAGCGGATGTCTTGTAGATTCCCCGCGTTGCATTTTCTTGTCATGTTGAGCGAAGCGAAACATCTCTGGTTATTCTCTGACACGTTGTGGAATAAATGACCTGAGATTCTTCTCCCGCGACTGCGGGATCAGAATGACAAGGTTCCTACTATGTCGAAAGTCATTGTTGTTGGGGCGGGAATTAATGGTGTCACCGCTGCAATCGAATTAAAGAAACGCGGACACCATGCGATTCTGATCGATCCAGGACCGTTACCGCATCCGCTGGCGGCATCCACTGACATCAGCAAAGCGGTTCGCGCAGCTTATGGCGCGGATGAAGACTACATAGAGCTAGCAGAACGCTCGATCAAACTGTGGCGCAAATGGAATGAAGAATTTGGAATTGAACTGTATCACGAGACTGGCGTGATGTTCGTGCGCCGTCGGGAGATGAAGCCCGGCGATTTCGAATACGAAAGTTTCAAAACACTACAACAGCGCGGGCACAAGGTTGAGCGCATGAATTCAGCGCAACTGTGGAGGCGGTTTCCAGTCTGGAATCCTGAATTGTTCCGAGATGGTGTTCTTGAGTTCGAAGCGGGTTATGCGGAAAGCGGTCGCGCGGTCGCGACGTTAATCCAACGCGCGGAGTCCATCGGCGTCGAACTTCGCCGCAGCAGCCGTTTCGCCCATTTGGATGAACGTGATCACCGCATTGAGGGAATTATCCTCGACAACGGAGAGCGCATCGCGGCCGATCGCATTGTGATGGCGGTTGGCGCGTGGACACCGTATCTGCTGCCGTTCACAAAAAAATTCTTCCGCGCCAGGGGCCAGCCAGTGTTCCACTTGAAACCTCCGCGACCTGATCTCTTTGCATCTGAGCGTTTCCCCGTATTTGGCGCGGACATTACGACCACGGGATATTACGGATTTCCTCTTAATCGTGATGGCCTCGTGAAGATCGCAAACCACGGGCCAGGACGCGAGATGTCTCCCGAATCTCCCCAACGCGCAGCCACTTCCGAGGATGAAGAAAACCTGCGCAAGTTTTTGTCATGGGCCTTGCCCGAACTCGCCGAGGCGCCAATTGTTTATACCCGCGTGTGCATGTACTGCGATACCCACGATGGAAATTTTTGGATAGCGCCCGATCCGGAACGTGAAGGACTCGTGATCGCCGCCGGCGATTGTGGACATGGATTTAAATTTGCGCCGGTGCTTGGCGAAATTATTGCGGATGCCGTCGAGCAGAAATCCAATCCGATTCTGGAAAAATTTCGGTGGCGACCGGCAGTGCCTGTAGGAACCGGAACAGACGTCGCGCGTTTCCGGAGCAACCATGAATCGGCAACTGATCCTTGAAAAGAGGACAGAGAGTCTGAATCAAATCGCACCTATCGGCCGGCAACCACGCGGCGATACAACGCCTCATATCGAGGGACAACGCGAGCGGCTGAGAATCTTTCCCTCACGCGAGTGCGACTTCGTTCACCGAGTTCACGGGCCAGATTTGGAGATTCGACCAACGCGTCTAAGGCAGCAGCCGCGGCGGTTACATCACCAAAAGGATATAGCGGACAAGCGTCACCTATCACTTCGGGAATACCGCCGACACGAAACGCGACGACAGGTTTGCCATAAAATGCCGTCTCGAGAATGCTCAGCCCGAAGCTTTCGTATTCGGATGTGTAGAGTCCGGCATCCGCGGCTTCTAAATACTCTTCCACCGCAGCTGTGTTCTGGCGAACAATGACGCTGTCGCGGAGTTTCAATTCGTCGAGCAGTGGCTCGTAAGGCTCAAAAGCGTCGCCTGCTAAAATGAACAATCGAAGGCGCGCTCGGTTCTTCGACATCGCAATCGTGCGCAGCAACAGATCGATGCGTTTGACGGGTCGCAAATTCGACATGTGTAGGACAAGAAATTTATCGGTTACGCCGAAATCGCCTCGAACTTCTTCGCGGCTCCTCTTCGGTTTATTCGGAGTGAAGAAATTCGGAATCACTTCAATCGGTCGCTTCAAACGAAAAACTTCCTGAGTTTCGTTCCGAAGACTCTCTGACACTGCGGTCACCGCGTCGGAATGCACAAGGGCGTGCTCGATGGCGGTGCGGTAGTCAGGATCCTGGCCGAGCAGAGTGGTATCGCTTCCGTGCAAAGTTGTGACGATACGCGGAGCTGACGATCCGACGATTTGCGAGGCTAAACACGCGGCTAGCGCGTGGGGTACCGCGTAATGAACATGAAAAAGGTCGAGCTGCTGGGAACGCGCCACTTCCGCCATTTTCACTGCGAGCGGCAGGGTATAGTCGGGACACGGGAACAAAGCGTTGTTCGCAAAATCAACTAGATGGAAATGAAGGCCTTCCTGCGGCAGGTCTAGCCGAACGGGTTGAGCATAACTGAAGAAGTAAACTTCATGACCGCGCCGCGCTAATTCTGACCCGAGGGCCGTCGCCAAAATCCCACTTCCGCCAATCAACGGAAAACATGCAATCCCAATTTTGAGCGGCCCCGATTCCATTACAGTTCCGTATAGGCTCTATCGAAATCAGAAATTTCGTCGCGCTTGATAAATTTCACGTTGGAAGCGTCCTCCTTATTGATGTAATGCTGCTCGCTGGCCCCGGCGACGTAATGAGTGCATCGAATCACTGATTGCATCCAACAAAAACGCGTATCGCGCGTCGGGCTGATTTGCTTCGGACCAAATTCTCCTCCCGGAATCTCCAAAAACCGATTGCCGCCTTTGTGTAGCAACAATTTCCCATCGCGGTAACGTGCGCGAACGATCTCTCCTTCATAAGGTTGATCGACGAAATAGTCTGATACCGCAACAGCACGGGCTCGGAACTCGGGCACGCTGGATCGCTCCACCCTCACACCTTCGAGCAACGCCATGCGCGTGTACATCTCGAGACAAAAATCGGCGACATTTGAACATTTTGTCTCCTTGAAGTGTGCTACCAAAGGCGCTGGAGCATAATTTGGAAGTTGGCGCGCAGTTTTTTCCTGCCATTCCGGAAGGACACGTTTGGCATACAGTGGCGAAAACTCTTTTTGGATCTTATTCTCGAATCGAAAGTTTAGGGCTACTTCCTGCTTGCTGCTTCGATCTCGCAAAATGGTAATCGTCTCGCGCGGGTCATGATCACTGTCATGAAGGAAAAAGACGATTTCACCGCCAATCTCTTTTTGGAGACGTCTGGCCGCCGAAATCTTAGCGAACAAAAATCGCTTGGGAAAAAATCCGCACGGCTGCTGGCCGAAACAAATAATCGGATGGCCCATCGCTCAGAACGACCTTCATCCCGCAGCGTGAGCTTCCGTGCCGCGAAAGATAGTTTGCTGCAAGACCGGCGCGACGATCAGCACAGCCGCGCATCCAATAAAATTGTACCAGAGATAACCGATATTCGTCGTAGCGAACAGGACGAAGACGAGCATTTGGGCAAGGAGCGCCGCGAAAAACGCGGCCGATCCGGTAACTCGACGAATAAAGAAAGCGGCCAGAAAGAGACCCAGGATGCTGCCATAGAATACCGAGCCCAGAATGTTGCCCGCTTCGATCAGATTTTCGACTAAACTGGCAAACGAAGCGACTCCGATGGCAATTAAACCCCAGGCCGCTGTCAGCGCTTTCGCCGCGACGACATAATGATGGTCGCTTGCGTTCGGGCGAATCAACGGGCGATAAAAGTCGATCGCGGTAGTGGAACCGAGAGCATTCAGAGTTGCTGCCATCGCCGACATGGTCGCGCACAAGATCACCGCGATCAGCAATCCGACAAGCCCGTGCGGCATCTGCTGGAGAATAAAAGTAATGAATACGTAGTCCGATTCCTTGCTTTTTGGATCCGCGCCCGCCTGCTGGAGAATTGTCTTGGTTTGGTTGCGCAACTCGCGTGCCTGCCCCTCGAGTTCCCGCACCTTGGTCATGGCGACATCACGCTCGTTTGAGGAACCGTTGGACGATGCGCTGGAGACAGCGCGAATAGCAGCGCGTTTTTGGGTGAAGACGTCATCGAATTGCGTTTGCAACGCCGCCAGTTGCGGCGCATAGCCACTCTCCATGGCACGTTGGTACGCCGGCTGATTGAAATAAACGGGCGGTTTTTCGAATTGATAAAACATGAAGACGATCGCACCGAGCAGCAGAATGAAAAATTGCATTGGCACTTTCACAGCGGCATTGAAAAGCAACCCGAGACGACTCTCTTTGAGCGAGCCTCCCGCGAGATATCGTTGCACCTGCGATTGATCCGCCCCGAAATAGGAAAGCGCGAGAAAAAAGCCGCCAATCAGGCCAGACCAGAATGTGTAGCGCTTGTGGGGATCGACAGAAAAATCAACCGCCTCAAGTTTGCCCATTTTGCCCGCAACCGAGAGCGTGCTTCCAAACGAGAGATCGGGCGATAGCCGGTAAACCGCTACTGCAAATGCAATCGCCATGCCGATCAAAATCACAACCATCTGGTAGCGTTGGGTGATGCTTACAATCTTGGTCCCGCCCACGACCGTGTAGATAATGACTAATCCACCCGCGAGCCAGATGGTCAGGTTCAAGCGCCACCCGACCAACGCGGAGAGAATAATGGCCGGCGCGTAGATCGTGATGCCAGCAGCGATGCCTCGTTGCACAAGAAACAGGAATGCGCCGAGTAGCTGCGTCTTCCGATCGAATCGCTCGCCCAGGTACTGATAGGCCGTGTAAACTTTGAGCCGCTGATAGATCGGAACGAAGACGGCGCACACAACGATGAGCGCGAGTGGTTGCCCAAAATAATTCTGGATAAAACCTATGCCGCTCTCATACGCCTGGCCGGGCATGGAGAGAAACGTGATCGGCCCTGCCTGGGTCGCGAGCACCGAGAGTCCAATCGTGCCCCACTGAATACTCGCATCACCCTTGAGATATTCACCTAACGAGGCGCTTCCGCGGGTTCGCCAGAGCCCATAAATCGGGATCGCCAGAATCGTGGCGATGAGAACGAGGTAATCCAGCCGGTTCACGAAAACCGGAGGGTAAAGAGGTAGAGGAGCACCACCTCCACGGTAAAAAGCGAAAGCGCCAGACCATACGCTTTGCGCCAGGAACGCGCATCTGGCTTACCATCCCCCACGTTCATTTTCCTAATGACAGCATGTTCGCGACTAACCGGTAAGCTCCGGGGACGCCGGCCGGCAATTGCCTGAACCAGGAATAACTCGTGTAGATAAAGAAACCTTTCCCTGATTTCGCAACCAGTAGACCGCCATCGAGCGGCTTTTCCTTTGGGTCATTGGACGAAAGGATCGCTGTCCAGGCTGGATCCCACTTCTTGGGAAAGTAAAGTCCGCGTTCCTGCACCCATCCTTCAAAATCTTTCGACGTGATTTTGTTTGGAGTAGTCATGAGTGAATGATCCGGCGCAAGAATACGCACCTCCGCGTTTTCGTCAGTGACGCGGTCGCGCGAGATTTCCAAAGGATACGGCGCCAATTGATCAGTCTTAAGCTCGGCCAGGGTGTTGTACTGCGCGACAGCAACTCCGCCAGCTTTTACATACGCAAATAATTCCGGCAACCAATTGGCAATTCGCTCCTGCGTGTTATAGGCGCGGACCCCCAGCACGACTGCAGAGAACTGCTTGAGGTTTTCAGCCGTGATATCGGACTCGCTCAAAATCTTCACCGAGTAACCGATCTGTTGGAGGCTTTCTGGAACATCATCGCCGGCGCCGGGGATGTAACCGATACGTTCGCCTTTTTCGCGAATATCGGCGCGAACAAGCCTGGCTTCCGCCGGTGGCATCAGCGTGTGCACGCCGATGTGCGGATACGAAATGCGCACGCGCCCCAACGAATAGTCGCGGCCGTCAATTGAGACGACGGCTCGCAACGTCCCTTCGCTATCCTGGTCTGGTGGCTTGACGGTAAATGTGGCTACCATCTCGGCATCGGCTGCCTTTAAATCTATCGGAATAGACGCCGGATAAACTCCCCACCCCTGCGGCACAGCCAGTTTAAGTTCCCCTTTCGCAGAACCGGTGGCGGCCGTGATATGTACTCCAACGGATTTCGGTTGGTTCGTCGCGAAAATCAATACGCTATTCGCGACTTTCGCGAAAACGGGTGGCTCAATAACCAGCGGTCGCCGCAGCTCGCCCGCCACTGGGTCGACCAAGCGGTACTTTGTATCCACGATATAACGGAGTTCCTGGCCATTGACCTGCAGAACAATCTCGACGGGCAGATCGGGCGGATTTTCGGGCAGGCCGACCAAGGTTTGTTCATCCACCGCGAAGGCGCCAAGCGTTCCAGATTTACGAAGCCAATACGGCTGGGAATAGGGAGTATTCTCCGGGATCTTGCACGACAGATCCCTCGTAACTAGTTCGTTGGATGGAAGCGCTGCGTCAATTTTCATCGAGTCGCCCGAGAGTGAAAAACGGATTTCCTGCAGCGTGACTGGAATATTACAGCGATTGATTGCCTCCAGCTTTATCGTCGCCGTCTGCCCTGGAGTGATGGCCTCGTTGGTTGTCGACGCCTCCACATGCAAGCCGAGACAGGCGGCGATGATCCCATCCAACTCGGCTTTCTTCTCCGGGACCCAGGAATCATCCTTAATTCCATTCATCGCCTGCCGTAGCTTCAACAACTCAGGCACCGACGCAGCCGGGTCGGCTGGAAGAAACTGCGAAATGATCTGGCGAATCTGTGTAGCAATAGATTCCGAATTTGCCACGCGCGACCAGTTCGTATCGATGCCTTCGAAAAGCGAGGTCGTCATGGGCTGACCTTCCAGCAGTTTGAAATATTCTTTTCGCGCGCCGCGTCGCGGGGGACTGCCTACGCCCTGGCTCTTGTGCATGCTCAGACTGGCGGCCGCGATTTCCGTGTACGCCTTTCCGAGAAGCGAATTGTAACCGCCTGCTTCCAAAACGGTCAGACCGGTCGGATCGAAAGGAAGGTTGCGGTTCGAAAAGAAAAATGGAGACGTGTTCCAAACCAGCCGCGTGGGGCGCCATGGTTTTACGAAAGCCAGTTGCTCTGGGAAACGATTGGGGTCACCGGCCGCCGAGAATGCTTCGCCCGCCAGAATGGCTGACGCCGTGTGATGGCCATGCGTCAATTGATCTTCCGGACTGAAGCGCGTCACTATTACGTCCGGTCGAAACTTCCGAACCACCCAGACCACATCGGACAGAATTTTGTCATGATCCCAGATGCGCATGGTCTCTTCAGCCGTCTTGGAAAACCCGAAGTCGATTGCTCGTGAGAAGAACTGTTTGCCATGGTCGACGCGCCGCGCTGCCAGTAATTCCTCAGTTCGAATAACGCCGAGTCTCTCACGCAGTTCCGGTCCAATTAAATTCTGACCGCCATCCCCTCGCGTAATCGAAAGATAAGCGGTCTCATAAAGTGAGCCGTTCGACCACAATGCCATGAGATTTGTGTTCTCATCATCGGGGTGAGCTGCAATGTAAAGAACCCGGCCAAGCACGTTGAGCTTCTGTAGTGCGAGCTGAATCTCGCCGGCATTCGATTGCTCATGAGATAACAACGGCGGCGCATCCGACGCATTGGCCATGCATCGGACGGCGAACATCGCAACCCCAATGGCTGATCGCCAACAACGCGAAATGCTCTGGTGCGTCAAACGCAAAGTCGGACTCCCGGTTGTGAACGTCCCATCGCGCGCTATCGCCGTTCCTCCCAGGATAGCATGTGTTACGCGCTACTTATTGACGTCCTGCTTTGCTTCGAGTCGCGTGATTAATGCTTGGATGCTCTGTTTCTGCGCATCGGTAGGAGCAGCAGCTTGTGCCTTCTTGGCATCGCTGGCCGCGCCGGCGAAATCACCTGCTGCAGACTTGATGCGGGCGCGCGCAAGATCTCCGTAAACTCCCTGCGGAAACCGTTTGTCGACATCTTTGAAGATCTCCATCGCTTCAGCGTTCTGTTTCTGAAACTGCAGCCGTCGACCATAGGAATAGAGTTGCGGTGCAGTCGCAACTTCAACAGCGTGGTTCCAGGTGGTTTTCGCCTCATCCGGGCGGTTCAAAGCTTTGAGAATATCCGCTTTGGTGCTGAGATTATCGAACCTTTCCTCATTTTGAATTGAGGCATCGGCCCAGCGCAACGCTTCATCGAGATTAATCTTTCTGGCTAAACAAAATTGCGCGCCTTCATCCAAAGCCTGCCAGGTAAATTGACCGCGACCCTTTAGTTGCGCCCGGATGTTCTCCAGCGTCTGCTCCGCATCTTTAATCGAGACAGTGAAGGGAACACCCAACTTTTCCCACTTGAGTGTCACGGCCGTCGAATCTGGTTTCAAATCTTCGAACTCAAACTCAAGCGCCTCTTCCGACTCAGACAGGGGTTTCGGTTTTACATTCACGCGCAAAGCATCTTCGTCCTGCTTATAACTGTAGCTTCCCCACCCCGTATTGGTTTTCGAAAAGATAACCGTCCACGAATCCGGGTTCGGAATCATGTGCAGACCATAAACTCCTTTGGCTAGCGGTTTCCCCTCCACCGAAACCGGATCGCTGAATTCAATCGTCGTGTTTTCATTAGCACCTGCGCGCCAAACTTTGCCGTACGGAACGAGGCCTCCCCAAATTTTTCGGCCGTTCACCAATGGACGATGGTACTTGACCGTAATATCCGTCAGGGCGATGCGCTGTTTGACCTCGGCAGCCTGACTGACATCAGGCAGGTTCAAATCGTTTTGTGCGGAAACGGTTCCGCCAAGGACAAAAATGACGAGACAAAGAGCAAATAGCTTAGGCGTGAGTGTTTTCATGATTTTAAGCGATTACCCTTCTCAGATTTTCGGCACTCCGCTACCGGATAATTACAAGATTTTTCTTCCACGCCTTCGAGTTGAAGTGACGCCCGATCTGCTGCGATGGAGCTGTTTTTGGTACGCGAAGCCGGCTTATTACGCCACCTAACGAGTGTGATTAGAGCAAGCTGCGACCCCAAGAGAGATTCTTCGCCTGATTCAGGATGATATCTGCTCTTTTTGCGCTGCTTCTTTTTTTGGTTGGCGCTTGACCAGCGTGATTTGCTTGATGCGCGCCGAATCGGACGGGCTCCACGTCGCGACATCGGGATCGTCCTTGAAAGCATTGTGGACGAGACGCCGTTCGTAGGAATTCATCGGCTCGAGCTGAAGCGAGCGACCGGTAATGCGCACACGTTCGGCCAATTCCCGAACCCGTTGCACGATGCGGTCTTCGCGCATCGAGCGGTAATGCTCGCAATCCACGATTACCTTTTCAACATCCTTGTCCCTGGCTTGCAGCAGCCGGTTAAGCAAAAACTGGATGGCCTCCAGCGTCTCGCCGTTGCGCCCAATCAGGCGACCACTTTCCTCGGTATAAATCTGCAATGTCGGGTTACCGCCCTCATTACTGGTCTCCTCGATTTGCACCACGAAACCGAGGTAACCCAGCAAAGTATCGAGCAGATCTTTCGGTGGCATCATCGCTTTCGCTTTGCTGTTGGCGCGACTTTTTCCAGTGTGGGCATGGGTTGTCGTTTATTCTGATAAAATTGCAAGATGCTGAAAAGATTCTGTGCGGTGTAATACAATGCCAGAGCCGCGGCAAAATTGTAGCAGATAAATAAAAAGATCAGCGGGGTGAACATCATCACGCGGCGCTGAGTCGGATCGCCGGTTTTTGGCGTCATCGCCATAAGCCAAATCTGTGTCGCCGCCATACACAGCGGGATGATATTTACGGGCCAACCCAGCAGTGGCAGGTGCGCTATTGTGTCCGGCTGGGAAAGATCCCTTACCCAAAGAAATTTTGCGTTCCGCAATTCCACCGCCTGGCCCAGCATTTTGAAGAGACCGAAAAAGATCGGGATTTGAATCATCATCGGCAAACAGCCACCGACCGGATTGATGCCGTACTGTTTGTAAAGTTTCATCAACTCCTGATTCATCCGGGTCGGATCGTCTTTGTACTTTTCCTTCAACTCCTGCATCTTCGGCGATAGCGCGGCCATCTGCCGCATGGACCGGTTTGCTCGATTTTGAATCGGCCAGAGCGTCAGCTTGATAATCGTCGTGAGGGCCAGAATGGAGAGGCCATAGTCCCCAAGCCAACTGTGAAGCAGGTTCATGAAGTTGAGGAGAAACTGGCACACCAGCTTGAAAATCCCGAAGTCCATCACCTCCGCTTCATTATGCGGAAGTTGCGCGAGCCGATGGTAAAGCTTCGGCCCGGCATAGATTTCAAAACGGGCGCTGTATGTTTGCCCGGGTTGCAACTGAAATCCCGGCATCCCAAGCGCGCCTTCGATCGCGGGTAGTTTTTGGTCCGACGCATATTCGGTTTCAAAGCGCCGACCCCATACGCTAGTGGCCTTCGCCGTGAGTGGCGCCATCAGCGTGGTGAAAAATTGGTTACTCACCGCGACCCATTCCGCACCGGCGATACTCTCCTGGTAATAAGGCCGCGCAGCGCGCTGGCCCAGCCCAAGGAATCCGCCGCTGCTACCAAACCAACCAACATCGATTCCTTTTGCCTTGCCATCGATGCACCAGACGAGCCGCGTGTAGGAAGGATAATCTTTGGGATGAATAGGCGCTGCCGACCCAAGCGCCACAAAATAGCCAGGGTTTTGATATGGCTTGCTCCCCCGGTTCTGGAGATCGACGTCCATTTCGATCACGTAGTTGTCTTTCTTCTCCGGGGATTTCTCGAAGAAGAACTTTTTCCGAATGGCGACTTGTTCGCCCGTTGTCCCCTCAAATTGCACAACCGAATTTGATTCTGTCGATGCGTTAAACTCAGGAAGCGTTGGCGTCTCGATAAATCGCGACTCAATGATTGCGCCGATTGGCGCGTTCTGCGCCGAATTCAACACAACGTGCTGTCCTTTCTCAGCCATCTGCCTCAAGAGAACGGCTTCCTTGATGCCGCCTCCGCGATTCGTTAGACGCAACTCAACATCCGAGTTTCGCAGCGTTTCTATCTTCTCAGCAAAACTCGGAGCCGCCTCGGCGCTCTTCGGCGTAGTCTCTGGGGTAGCCGGCGACGGGGATGCTTCAAAAACTTTCGGGGTTGCCGTGGGCGACGCTTGACCTGACGCGGCATTAACTGGCGCGGGCCGCGGAGGCATCTGTTTTGCTATGTAAATTTGCCACCCTACGAGCCCGATTACGCAAACGGCAACGACAATCCATGCAGTTCGATCCATAAACGGTAGGTCGTCGTTGAGCGGCTACTCAGCAGAGCCGGATATGGCGTCTGACGCGGATGCTAGATACTGGATGCTCGATTCTGGATTTTTCCGGTGCGGCACTGGATCATACCCACATCCGCCCCAGGGTTGACATCGCGCGAGGCGTTTTAATCCCAGCCAGCTTCCGCGGCCGATGCCATGTATCTCTACCGCTTCCAGAAAATAGGCCGAGCATGTCGGCGTAAATCGGCAGCCCGAATCAGGTCCGCACAGCAAACCAAGGAGGGGCGAAAGCGTGCATTGATAAGCGCGAATCATAGAACGAAGCAGCCAGAGCATCAGAGCAGAATAGAAGCGCGTCTCGCGAGACGCAACCATTCATCCTCCAAGGCTCGATAGCTCGCATTCGCAGCGTCGCGCTTTGCAATAAGCACGATCCAAAAGTCCTGTCGCAAATCATGCTGATGCTGGCGCACAATCTCACGCAAACGGCGCCGAACACGATTGCGAATTACCGCGCTTCCCAAGCGACGAGAGGTAATGAAGCCTACACGACACAACCCGGAATTCTCGACGACTGTTGCGCTGAGTGTTAGCAAGTTGCCGCGCCGTACCAGGCCTTCTCGTTTTACACGCTCGAATTCGGACGCGCGCGTCAGGCGACGCGATTTTGGAAATGAAAGCGAACTTGACCGCTTCATATCGGTTGTCGATTCGTTACTATAGACCGAAAAATGTTGGAGGAGCTCTTCGACGCAATCTTGGGCTCGCGGAGCTCGCCCCTCCAAGTACGGATGCGGCATCCGTACAGCAAAAGTCTTCTCCCGGAAAATCTCGAGAGAAGACTTCGCGAAGAAAAAAGCCGACGAATTTAGGGAGTTGGCGAGCTCTCAGCAGGAGATTCGCTGGTCCCACCGGTAGATGTTGACGTTTCGGGAGAAGATTCCGTTGTCGAAGCCGGACTGGTTGTTTCAGTTGTTGTCGGCGGACTCGTGGCCGCCGGACTTGCCGCAGGCTCAGTTGTCTCGGTCTTTTGCTCGCACGCCGCGAGGAGCGCGGCACCGGCCAGAATGCAGATGTATTTTTTCATAATGTTAATTGGAAGAGGCATATTGCTTTAACAGTTTAATCGGAGCAAGGCGGTTTTTGACCGCATTTGATTCTGCTTTTTAAAAGTAAATGCTTGGTGCGCGCGGATTAAAGCGGGGCCTCGTATTTGAGTCCATGCGCCTCCGCCACCGCCTTGCAAGTGAGTCGTCCGTCGCGGGTGTTGATGCCACCAATTAAGGCAGGTTGTTTTTTACATGCGCCCTCGAGACCGAGATCCGCGAGCAATTCTACATAGCGAAACGTGACATTTGTAAGCGCCTGGGTTGCTGTGCGCGCGTAGGCTGCCGGCATGTTTGCCACGCAATAATGCGTGACATCTTCCTCCACGTAAACTGGATCAAGATGCGTGGTGGGTCGCGACGTTTCCGCGCAACCGCCTTGATCGATGGAAATATCCACCAGCACACTGCCCGGCTTCATTTTTCGCAGCATCTGTCGCGTGATTAACTTCGGCGCCTTCGCTCCGGGCAATAGGACGGCGCCAATCAGCAGATCGCAATCCGCCATCAAGTCCTGTAAGTTTGCCTCGCTTGAATAGAGCGTATTGGTATTTTCCATCGCGAGGTCGAGATAACGCAGGCGTTCCAGATCAACATCAAGGATCGTGACTTCCGCGCCCAGGCCTGTTGCAATGCGTGCTGCATTCACACCCGACGTCCCGCCGCCCACAACAACGACGCGTCCAGGCAAAACCCCCGGCACACCGGCTAACAAGACCCCGCTGCCTCCGTTGTATTTCGCGAGAAAATTCGCGCCCATCACCGCTGACATGCGACCTGCGATCTCGCTCATTGGCTCGAGCAATGGCAAACGATGATTAATCTGAATCGTCTCATATGCCACTGCGGTCACGCCCGACTTCAGCAACGCTTCAGTAAGAGATTTACTCGCCGCCAGATGCAGATACGTGAAGAGGATTTGACCCTTTCGCAGCAATGGAAACTCCGCCTCGAGCGGCTCTTTCACTTTCACAACCATGTCAGCCCGCGTGAAAACTTCTTTCGCTTGATCGACAATCTCAGCGCCGGCTTTGACGTATTCTTCGTCCGGATAACCCGAGCCTATACCGGCGTTCTTTTGTACCACGACTGAATGCCCCCGCCTCGTGAGTTGACTCGCAGCCGATGGCAGCAGGGCGACGCGTTGCTCCTGCTCCTTAATTTCTTTAGGGATACCAATGATCATGTAAGAAGGTGAATGGTGATAAGTGATCAGTGAATGGTGGTAAAGTGAAATCCACCGACACGACCAACTGAATTTTTATTCACCAGTCACCAGTCAATATTCACTAATTCAAAGACGGATCGTCTGGCGCGGCAGCCAGCATCTTATACCACGGTCCCAGGCCGCGCATGATTTCGAACCACAGATTCGGAAGACGATCGAGTTTAAGCACCGAGGGATTAGCTTTTTGAAGAAGCCAGGCTTTCTGATTCATCTCGCTTTCAAGCTGTCCCGCTCCCCAGCCCGCATAGCCTACAAACGCGCAAACTGTAATTACTTTTTTTGGGTCAACTGCGTCGCTTGCTTCCTCGAGACCGACATTGTGATTGAGCTTAAGCCCTTTGCTCTGGTGCCATTCGAACGCTGCAAACATCAGTTGATTTTTCCCCACAGGTCCGCCGAGAAAAACGGGCACCTCAGCAAGTCCCCCAGGTGGCGCCTCGGTGACGAGATCGGCTACCTGTCTTTCGAGTGGGCGATTGATGATGACACCCAAAGCCCCCTCGCCTGGGTCATGCTCGGAAATGAAAAGCACTGTGCGTCGGAAATTCGGATCGAGCATATTAGGATGAGCGACCAGCAATGAACCAGCAAGGCTGCGCGCCGCTTGCTCCTCATCAAAATTACCCATGTAAAACTAGAGACCGCGACGCGCGCTCGCGCAACCCAGGTCACGCAATCGAATCTCGCACGCCAGACCCACAGGAGAAATGACGAAGAGAAACATCGAGCCTTCGTCATTTAAACATTCGGGTTTATTTCGTCATTCGTCGCTCGTCCTTCGTCATTCACTTCATTCCTCATTCGTTATTTTTCCACCCTCATCTTCCGTGCGAATTTTTTCATATAAAATTTGTTGCGATCTGCCGGAAGTTCGTTTAGTAGCCTCGAAGTTTTTCAAGATTGTTCTGGGGGGAACAGCCGCCCTTCACGCCTATCGGGTGTGGGGGGCGGTAATTTTTTGAGCGAAATTCTCTCTCTTTCTTCTTGCTCTTGCTCGTGCTCACCTGCCGCGCCGTAGATAGACGAAGGCGGGTGCTCGTGCTCGATTAGAGCCTGAGCAAAACAAACGCCCAACGTTCAACGTCCAACGCTCAATGTCGAAATCCCTGAACTCGGGCCGAATTTCGTGGCCGGTTGCTTTTACGCTGGTGGCGCTGCTAATCGCCATGGTGGTTGTAATCATTTTTTGGCGCATCGAAACCTGGCCGGCCCGCACAGCGCAACAAAGCACCGCCGAGCTTGAGCAACTGGGCAAGGATTTACGCAGCGCTTTTGTCGACATCGCGCATTTGCAGCCGCGCATCACGATTAACAACCGTGTCTATATGGAACAGACGACGCCCGTGAGCGAACTGGTTGTTTTGTCACGACGCATCGAAGTTGAACATGAGCTGCTCCATACATGGGTGGGCAGTTCGAAGCGTGTAAAGTTGCATGGCACATTCATCGTCAAAGCCGGCTTCGATCTACAGCAAAACCTGGCGGTCGATATTCGACCCAATGAAATCATCGTTCAGCTGCCGCACGCCCGGATCCTTGGTATCGAACAGGAGCAGGTGGACGTCCTCGCGTTTGAAAATGGATTGTGGAACCGCATTTCAGGCCAGGACATGCAAAGCGAATTATCGATCCTGCCGGAGCTTGCACGGGAAAAAGCAGCAGAAGGTGACTTGCCAGCCGAAGCCGAGCGCACGTTGCAACAACAAATCGAGCAACGCGTACACGCACCGCAACCGCTGCATTTGATTTTCAAAGGTGTCGCTGCAAATCAAGCCAAATGAATGACGAATATCTAACCAGGAATCAATCTCTAAGCGCGACTGGCCAAACAGAGACAATCACCGCCTGTTTTCTTAACCTTCGTCATTTGGACTTCCTTCGACATTCGTCATTCACAGAAATCTAAATGCCCCTAAAAAGTCGATTTCTCCTAGTTAGTCTGTTTCTTCTGCTTGCCGCGTTGCTGGCATTTTGGTTTACGCCATTTGCCGTTTCCCATGGTGTTCGTTGGTGGATTTGGTGGAGAGCGCGACAGGAGGGCTTCATTGTTAATATCGACAAGATCGATGCACCGTTCCTGCGTCCGGTTGCGATCCGGCAACTGCGCCTGAGAAACGCACACGATGACAAGCTCCGCATCGATCTTACAATCACGGATGCGACGTTCGAGTTGAACTTCAAGCACATCCTCCTTCACAGCCGAGGTCGCGCCATCCGTAATCTGTCGATTCGGGAATTGCATGGAGAGTTGCGCCGAAGCAATCCAACTGTGCGAGCGATGACGCGGCGGGGTTGGGCAACACTGCACCGAATGCTTCCGGAAGATCTGACCGTCGCCGGCTCGGAGGTGCGGATTGAAAACGGACCAACGCTTGTTTTGTTGCGAAACGGATTTCTATCCGCGAATCAGACCGAAGCGGGTCGTTTTAGCGCTGCCGAGGTGATGATAGCCTCGCCGTGGTTCCACCAGACGTTTTCGCAATTGCGCGGTGCAACTCATTGGGAAGCTGATCACCTGACAATCGCCGGGCTCACTTTAACGCATGGCCTCGATCTGCAGTCGGCTACGGCGGACTTGTCGCGCCTGGGAAACCAACGCGTCGGATTGCAGTTCGACGTTGACGCGTTCGGAGGAAAAATCCGCGGAAACATTTCGCACGAATGGCGCTCCCAACATTTTAACTGGAAAATTGCCGGCGGAGCTACCGATATTTCTCTTGAGCAAACTTCGGAAGCATTCGGGTTCGCCGATCGCGTTAGCGGTTTGCTCCACGCTGGTAACTTCACTTTTCGCGGAAACTTTGCTGAGCCGGACCTGGTAACCGCCTCACTTTGGAGCGAACTGACCGGGCTTACCTGGCGCAATCGCACCGCCGAAGCGATGATGCTTGGTGCCGCGCTCTATAACCGCCGGATTCAGCTTCAGCAACTGTACATAAAGCAACAGGCAAACCAGTTTACTTTAAACGGCGAAGCTGCATTTCCCTCAAGTGTGTCCGGCTGGCTTAGTCCGGATTTTCGCGGCAACATTTCCGCGTCGATCGATCAGTTGGGCGATTTCGCGGCTCTGTTTGGCGCGAACGCCGGCGATTTCGCGGGCAAGATCACCATTGATGGAGCGATGGATACTCGTGACCGCAAATTTGGCGGACATCTCATGGTTGAGGGTGCATCGCTCACATTTTTTAAGACTGCCATCGACAACCTGAGCGCGAAACTGAATTTAAAAGCGACGGACCTGGAGATCGAACAATTGGCGATGACGCACAAGAACGATTCTCTCAGCGGACAGGGTAAAATCGATCTGTCGCACGAGCACAACTATTCAGGGACGCTCGAAGCTAGATTAAACAACCTAATCGATTACCTGTCGATTCCGCGCGAAGCGGCTGGAAAAGGAAATCAAATCCCGGCTGATGTTCAGGCAACCATCGATTCCGGTAAGTGGGACGTACGGGGTGTGATCCACATGCCTAATTCGAGCCCGATTAGCTTCACAGCCAATTTTCCTTTGCCAATCGGGACGGATTGGAACGCTTTCCGGATATCTCCGTTGAATATCACACTCAACTTTCCATCGGTCTTTCTCGCAAAAGCGCCTCAGCTCTTTCACCCACAAATATTCAGCGACGGCATTCTGAGCGGAAACATTTCGCTTTCCGAAACGTTGCAACATCCTCACATCGATGGCGACATCCAGCTGATGAACGGAAAGATGTCCGGCGACGCCGGAGGTTCTATCAATCTCACTGAAGCAAGCGGACGAATTGTTTTTGGAGGAAATCGCGCATCGATAGAGTTTCTCAATCTTGCGACCAAGAGTACAGATCTTTCACTTCGTGGAGAGATCGATTTTCAGGATACGAACAATGTGACGGTCAGAATAGATGGTGGGATGCCGATCTTCGATCTAACGCCCCACCAAATCGGTTGCATGAACAAAATCGAATTTGCGTCGGTACCATTCACTCTGGCGCCCGCTGTCGCAGAGTTGCAATTCCGCGGATCGCTTTTTCAATCCGACTGGACCATCGGTTTAAAAGAGCGAACGATCGCAGGGTCCTCTGACATTCCAGATCCGGATGGTGTCACTCGGAAATTTCCGCTCTGTTTCTCAAGTAATCCCTTGGAAACAGCTACATTATTGCTGGGATCACTTCCGCGGTCCGAAGCGCATCCCGC
>Ga0209059_1000050_pt1 | contig 45457 bp, 46 predicted proteins | sample GraSoiAngelo_151_FD_186165 | JGI IMG/M metagenome (GOLD analysis project Ga0209059, IMG submission 186165) | Grasslands soil microbial communities from the Angelo Coastal Reserve, California, USA - 14_1009_12_20cm (SPAdes) (version 2) | ecosystem: Environmental > Terrestrial > Soil > Grasslands ...
GAGTCATTCGCGGTCTGCAGCTGGCCGACCCCATCCCGGGCGCGCACCTTGAGTGTGTACTGGCCCTGGCCCGGCCTCCAGGAATAGGTCCAGAGCACCCAGGTGAAGTTCGAAAGCGGCCCCTTCAGGTTGCCTGATGACCACTGCCGCCCGCCGTCGGTGCTGATCTCGACCGCCGAGATGCCGCGGCTCCCCGAAAAGGCCACCCCCGCGACCTCGGTAAGACCGGCCTTCAAGAGGAAGCCGTCGCGGGGAGAATCGATGCGGGCCGTGGTCCGGACCAGCGCCTGCTTGTCCCAGCCCTGGTTCTCCCAGAACCCGTTGCGGTCGCTGCTGGCGACCTCGATGTCCTCGAGCCATTTCGGGCCCTTCATTCCGTAGTGCCCGGGGATCAGCATCCGGGCCGGGAAGCCGTGGCTGGGCGGCAGGGGCGCGCCGTCCAGCGTGTGCGCTACGAGGATCTCCGGCGCACCCATCACCAGCGCCAGCGGCAGGCTCTCCGTGTAGCCGTCCCGGGCCCGGAATCCGACGGTCGTTGCGGTCGGGCTGGCGCCGGCCCTTGTCAACAGCTCGCGCAGCGGCACCCCGGCGAAGCGGCCGGTGCTCATCAGCTCGCCGCCGACGTTGTTGCTGATGCACTCGAGCGTCACCGCCTCGGTCGTGCTGGGCAGCGCCCGCAGCTGATCGAGCGTCAGCCGGCTCGGGTTGGAGACCTCGCCGTGGATGTTGAGCGCCCAGCCTTTGGCGGCCACGGTCGGGTCGGTGAAGTTCTTGGAGACGACGTAGAAGTTGCCGACCGGGGTGATCTCGGGAGCGGGTCCCGTCGCGCCCGCCTCGGGTGGCCTCAGGATCGCGCTGTACCAGCCGGGCAGGAGCCGGACCGCCAGCACCCCCAGCGCCAAGCCGCTGACGAGGAGCGGCGTTCGCAGCACGAAGCTGCGACGGCGAAGGTCCAGCTGGCGCGGCGCGAGAGCGTCCATGGAAAGTTCGAGCAGCACCGCGTAGATGGCGAAGAGGATGCCCCACTGGATGGGAGTGGCCAGGCCCTCGTTGAGGCCGAGCACGCCGTCACCGGTCAGCGGCAGCAGCACCAGGGTGACCACTGCCCAGCCCGCGGCGGCCAGGAGCAGGGCGAGGTAGGGGATCCGGGGCCGCCGGTTTCTGAGCCTCGCGTAGAGCGCGCCGAGCGCGGCCAGAGCCGCCACCATCGTGAAGATCAGGCCCGCCTCTTCGACCACCTTGCCCGCATGCTGCAGGGTGTCGATGAGGAAGCCGAAGAGATGGCCGGACATGAGGTCGAGGACCGGCCCTTGGAGCAGCTGGGGCAGCGGCCGGAGCCCTGTCAGCAGGGTCAGCAGGTACATGGCCGCGACCAGCGCCAGTCCGGCGGCGCCGCCGGCAATCACCCCCTGCCGCCAGGGCCGGCTCAACATGCGAGCGATCCTAGCCGGAATATCGCCGTTGACTAGGGCCTGAACTCGCAGGGGTTCCTTAACCACTCGTCGCTGGAATGTTTGATACCGACCCTAGGCTCGCCCCAAATGGAGCAGGTCGTGTTGCGGGTGCTGCGGGCCGAGGTCCGGCGGCGCAAGTGTCCGGGCTGCGGAAATTCGCTGCGCCGGGCCGACATCGAGGCCAGCTTCCGCGGCGACAGCAGCATTCAGCTCCACTTCCGCTGCCGGTTCTGCTCCTTTGAAGGCGGCGGCGAGTTTGAGCTGACGCCCGAGATGTGCCGCGAGGCGGCCCAGATCGCCACCGCCGAAGGCGAGGAGCCGATCATCCCAGAGCAGGCCGTGAAGTTCGCGCTCGACCCCATCACCGCCGACGACCTGATCACTGTCCACGAGATCCTGAGCGGCTGGCGGGGGGACTTCTCCTCGCTCCTCGCGCCCGCGTCCGCCTAGCCCCCTGGGGGCTTCGGCGACGGACCCTGCCGCCGTGTTTTAATCGGCTGCTATGCCTGACAGGCCGTACACACCGGACGACATCTTCGAGTTCCGGTGGATCGAGCACCCTCGGCTCACCTCCTCCGGCGACCGCGTTGCCTACGTCGTCAGTGAAGCTGACCGCCAGAAGGTCGACTATCGGAGCCACATTTACGTGCGCAGGCTGGCGGCCGGCGCGGAGGTGTTCCAGGCCACGGCGGGCGAGAAAGACAGCTCGCCCGAGTGGGCGCCTGACGGCCGGCGGCTGGCCTATGTCGGCAAGCGCGGTCCCTTCTCCCAGATCTTCGTGCTCGACTCCCAGGCCGGCGACACCCGGCAGGTGAGCAGCGTCAAGTTCGGAGCGACGGGGCCCAAGTGGTCGCCGGACGGCACACGCATCGCCTTCCTGGGCACTGTGGTCGGGCACCCCGAGGGTGTCGTTGAGGATCCGCGGCCGCCGGAAGGCGGCGATGACGCACCGCCCCGATCGCCGGTTGCCCGGGTGGCGGACGGCCTCGACTACAAGTTCGACGGCCGCGGCTACTTCGACGGCCGGCGTTCGCATCTCTTCGTCGTTCTGGCCGCCGGTGGCGAAGCGGTCCAGGTCACCAGCGGACGCTGGAGCGTGGATAGCTTCGATTGGTCGCCGGACGGGACACGCCTGGTCGTCGCGGGCAATGCCGAGCCTGATAGCGACCTCTCGCTGGTCTCCGCCCTTTACGTCGTTCCCGCCGCCGGTGGCAACCTCGAGAAGATCTGCGGCGATCTCTTTCTCCAGGCGCCGGCGTGGTCGCCGAAGGGCGACCTGATCGCGTTCGCGGCGAGCCGTCCCGAGGCTGGTCTTTACCAAAAGATCTGGGTCGTCGAGCCCACCGGAGGAACGCCTCGCTGCCTCAGCGAACGGCACGACGTCTGCGTCGGCGACCAGTGCATCACAGATACCCGGGCCGGCCACGACTTCGAACTGATCTGGGCGCCCTCCGGCGACCGCGTGTTCTTCCAGGCGGGTCTGCCGGGCAAGACCGAGCTCTGGTCCTGCGGGCTCGACGGAGAGCTGCGCTCGGAGGTTGGCGGCGAGCGGCAGATCTTCGCCTGGGACTATCGCTCAGGTGTGTTCGCTTACTGTGCATCCGACCCCAAAACGCCAGGCGAGCTGCACGTCCAGGACGGCTCGGGCGAGCAGCGCTTGACCGACCTCAATCCCTGGATGGCCGGCCGCGACCTCGCGTTCCCGGAGCGGCTGGAGTTCATGGCCGACGACGGGCTCAGCCTGGAGGGCTGGCTGCTCAAGCCGCCGGGATTCGACCCCGCCCGCAAGTGGCCCCTGGTCATGGAGATCCACGGCGGACCGCACGGCGAGTACGGCTGGACCTTCTTCCACGAATTCCAGATCCTGGCCGGCCGCGGTTTCCTGGTCTTCTACATCAACCCGCGTGGCAGCGCGGGGTACGGCGAGGCGTTTCAGAAGGCCGTCGTCAAAGACTGGGGCGGGAAGGACTTCGGCGACCTCATGCAGGCGCTCGACCAGCTCATCGAGCGGACTGGTTTCGTGGATGAATCGCGACTGGGCGTGGGGGGCGGCTCCTACGGCGGCTTCATGACGAACTGGATAGTCGGCCATACCGACCGTTTTGCCGCGGCGGTCTCGATGCGCTCGATCTGCGATTTCGTCAGCGACCATCCCGCCAGCGACATCGCCCCCTGGGCGGATCTCGAGTTCGGGCCGATCCACTGGGACGACCCCGAAACCCAGTGGAACATGTCGCCGCTCAAGTACGTCGAGAACGTCCACACCCCGCTCTTGCTCACCCACGGCGAGATGGATCTGCGCTGCCCGATCTATCAGGCCGAGGAGTTCTTCGGCGCCCTCCGCATGCTGCGCCGCGAGGTCGAGCTGGTGCGGTTTCCCGATGAATCCCACGATGTCTCCCGGTCGGGGCGGCCCGATCGCCGGGTGGAGCGGCTCCGGCGGATCGCCGGCTGGTTCGAAAAGTACCTGCTGAAGCCTGCCGGGACGCCGGTGGCGAGGGCGGCGGCGGCCGCCCCCGCGCGAAGAAGCCAGTCTCAGACTTAGGCCGCTTCCCGACCAGCCTCCGTCGCCTGGGCGCGGCCCGCCCGCACGCCGAAGGTGACGATCGCGGCAACAACGATCACTGCGATAGGCAGCAGCATCGAGATGCGCATGGCGTCGACGAACGCATGCGTGAAGACGGCCAGTCCGAGCCCGCTCCCGGCCTGGCTGACTCCGACCTCGAGTCCGCGCCCGACGGCATGGCTGAAGCCGGCAACGAAGCCGTCCCTGGCGGTAGGCGGCAGCTGCGCCGAGTACTTGACCGCCTGGCTGTGAAGGTCCGTGGCGAGCTGGTTCTGAAGCAGGGGTAGAAGGTGGGACCTTTGGCCCCGGTTGGAAACGTAAAGGCCCTTCCGCTTAAGACTCGCGCGCCGCAGCGCGCGGCAGGCGGCGCCAGTGCGCCGCTCCAAATCAAGTCAAAGATCAAGCGGTCGCGCTACGCCGGGGCGGAAACGCCGATCTGCTGCTTCAGCTCCTTCTTCAGGATCTTGCCCGTGGCGCCCTTCGGCAGCGAATTCACGAAGCGGATCGAGCGCGGGTACTTGTAGGCTGCGACCCTCTCCTTGGTGAAGGCGATCAGGTCTTCCTCGCTCGCCTCCTGGCCCGGCTTCAACGAGACCACGGCGGCGACTTCCTCGCCCAGTCGCTCGTCCGGCAGCCCGATGACCGCCGCCTCCTGAACGGCCGGGTGGGCGTAGAGGACTTCCTCCACCTCGCGCGGATAAACGTTGAAGCCGCCCCGGATGATCAGCTCCTTCTTGCGGTCGACGATGTAGAAGAAGCCGTCCTCGTCGGCGTAGCCCATGTCGCCCGAGTGGAACCAGCCGCCCTTGAAGGCCTCGGCCGTCGCTTCGGGCTTCTTGAAGTAACCCTTCATCACGTTATGGCCGCGGATGACGATCTCGCCGACGTGGTCCTTGCCCGCCGGCAGAGGCTGATCGTTCTCGTCGAAGACCTTCATCTCGACACCCCAGATCGGCTTCCCGATGCTCAGGAACTTACGATCCTGCTGGCTGCGGTTGAAGCTGGCCGTGGGCGAGGTCTCGGAGAGCCCGTAGCCCTCCAGGATGGTCACGCCGAAGCGCTTCTCGAAGGTGGTCATCACCTCGCCGGGCATGGACGCCCCGCCTGCTCCGCAGACGCGCAGGCTCGAGAGGTCGTAGTCGGCAACCTGCGGATCGTGGAGCAGAGCGAAGTACATGGTGGGCACGCCGCTGAACACCGTCGCCTTCTCGTCCTGGATCGCCTTGCAGAGGGCGGCGACCTCGAACCTCGGCACCAGCACCAGCGTCCCACCGTAGCGGAGCGTGACGTTCATCACGGAGCTCATCCCGTAGGAGTGGAAGAGCGGCAGCACGGCGACGCTGATGTCGTCATCCAGGACGCCGAAGAGGCGGCCGAGCACGTCGCAGTTCATGTAGAGGTTGAAGTGGGTCAGCTCGGCGCCCTTGGGCTTGCCGGTCGTGCCGGAGGTGTAAAGGAGAACCGCCGTGTCGTCGGCGTCCGTCGCCTCCATGTCGAAGTCCGGACTGCCGGACAGCAACTCCGCAAAGGGCCGGGCTCCGTCGGGCAGAGCCCCGTCCGCGCCAGGGGCGGCGGCGATGTAGACATCCTTGACGCCCGCCTCGGCGGCGCCCTTCATGGCTTCGTCCGCGAAGCCGCCCCAGGTGATCAGGACCTTGGCTTCGGAGTCGCGGAGGTAGAAGGCGATCTCCGGCGCCTTCAAGAGCACGTTCATGGGAACCACCATGGCGCCCGCTTTCAGGATCCCGAAGTAGGCCATGGGGAAGTAAGGCACGTTGGGCAGCATCAGGCCGACCTTGTCGCCTTTCTTGATGCCTTTGCCCTGGAGGAAGGACGCGATCTGATTGGAGAAGGCGTCCAGCTGCCCGTAAGTGATTCGGAAGGGGTCGAGGATGAGCGCGGTCTTGTCCGGGTGCGCTTTGGCGGATTCGTGAACGATCACGCCGAGGTTGAGACTCATAGATGCAATCCTAGTTCTCGTCGATGGCGCATCTGACCGAGATCTGGAGGTACCCGGTCAAGTCCTTCCGCGGCGAGCCGCTGGAGGAGGCTTTCGTCACACCGGAGGGCCTCGAGTCCGATCGCCGGTTTGCCTACCTCGACAGCGCGCCGAACCGTCTCGGCAAGAAGCTCACCGCGCGCCAGGTGGACCAAATGCTTTCGTATCGGGCGCGTCTCGCCGGCGAGCGCGTGGAGGTGGAGACCCCCACCGGGGGGGTCTACGAGCCGGGCGATCCGGCGCTTGTCGCGGAGATCAGCCGGCTGGCCGGGCGGTCAGTCAGCGTTCGAGACAGCCCCGGCGAGAACTTCGACGAGACGTCGGTCCTGCTCGTCAACCAGGCCACGGTCGACGCCTTCGAGATGGCGGCCGGGATGGGAGTCGACCGGCGGCGGTTCCGGGCGAACCTGTACGTCTCAGATCTCGAGCCGGACCAGGAGTACCGCTGGCTGGGCCGGCGCCTGCGCGTGGGTGAGGCGGTTCTGGAGGCGGTCCGGCCGTGCGGCCGCTGCGTCGTCATCACCATCGACCCGGACACGCTCGAGGTGGAGCCTGGGCTGCTGCGGACGCTGGCTCGGGAGCGGCAGGAGATCATGGGCATCCGCTGCGCGGTCGTGAAGCCGGGCCAGGTCCGAGTCGGCGATCCCGTGGGGCCGGAATAGCGGCCCTGGATCTGGCATTGCACCAGGGGTCCGGGCGCCATATATTGTGTCCGTGAGCCGCAGCTCCCGGCCGGTCGGACGGCCTCGTCGGGACGCCTGGCACTTGCCGCGCAGCTGTCGCCGCAGCTCGCGACGGGGCCTCGGGATGTTCGCCCCCGACCTCATTCCCGAGCCCGCCGAGCGTCGTGGCCGCCCCGCAGCCATGCGCTAACTCGGCTTGAGCTACCTTTGGGTCCCAAGGAGGTGCACCCATGGCAGCGACCAAGGTTCGGGCGTTCAGCCCGGAGTTCGCGCAGGCGTTCAAGGAAGAGATCAACAAGAGCCAGGTCTACAAGCAAGCCGGCAAGGGCTGGAAGTGGACCGTGGGCCTGGTCGTCGAGGCCGAGCCCGATAAGAACGTCCCCGACAGCCACGGGGTTTTCCTGGACCTCTTCGACGGCGAGGCCCGGGACATCAAGATGGTTTCGCCCGATGAGGCGAAGAAGTGCGACTTCGTGATCACGGCGCCCTACTCGCGCTGGAAGCAGGTGATGCGCAAGGAGCTCGACCCGACCAAGGGGATGATGCAGGGCAAGCTCAAGCTCAAGGGCGACCTGCCGACCATCGTCCGCTACACCCGGGCGTCGCAGGAGATGACCGAGTGCACGACCCGGATCCCGGTCGACTTCCCTGACGAAGACTAAGTCGCTGGTCGAGTACCCCGACGGCGAGGAGGCGAGCGCGTTCGCCCAGATGCTGGGCGGCCTGATCGAGGCCAACGTGAAGGCGCGCCAGGACAGGCGGAGCGACTTCGAGAGCCTGAAGGCGCGGGTAGGCATCCGCGTCGAGGACATCGACGAGTCGATCACGCTCGAATTCAAGGGTGGATCGCTCGCGGTCAGCAACGGCCTGAAGCGCAACCGCGATCTGACGATCCGGACTGACGCCGACACCGTGATGACGCTCTCCAACCTCGCCATCGGCCCTTTCGGGATGCCCGTCTACGTCGACGGGGTCGGCCGGACTGTCGTGCAGCGCCTGCTCACGGGCAAGCTCAAGATCGACGGCATGCTGACCCACGTTCCGACCCTGAACAAGGTGACTCGCGTATTCAGCGTCCGCTGACCGGCAGACAATAAGCCGGTGAAGCGGGTCCACCACGTGGGTATCGCGGTCGCCGACCTGGACGCCGCGATCAAGCTCTACACCGACACGCTCGGCGGCCGGCTGGAGCGTCGGGGCCGCGTCGAGGGTCTCGAGTTCGCGCTCATCGACGCGGGTGGCGACGAGCTCGAGCTGCTGGCGCCCGACGACGCCGAGTCCGCGATCGGCAAGTTCGTGAAGGAGCGCGGGCCCGGCATTCACCACGTTGCCTACGGAGTCGACGACATCCATCGGGAGCTGGACCGGCTGCGCGCCGCGGGCCTCGAGCAGGCAGGCGACGTCCGCACCGGCGTGCACGGCACGCCGATCGTCTTCTTGCACCCGAAGAGCGTGGGCGGGGTGCTCACCGAGCTGGTTCAGGAATGAGCCAGGAGAGCGACGGCAACCACGTCCTCAACGACTCCGGCATCCCCCTGAAGGTCGTCTACCGGCAGGCCGACCACCCAGGTGAAGAACCGCCACCGGGTGAGTTCCCCTACACGCGGGGCATCCGCCCCGACATGTACCGAGGCCGCCTCTGGACTATGCGCCAGTACGCCGGCTTCGGGACGCCGGCGGAGTCCAACAGGCGCTACCGCTACTTGCTGGAGCAGGGCCAGACCGGGCTCTCGGTCGCCTTCGATCTCCCCACCCAGATCGGCTACGACTCGGACTCGCCGATGGCCAAGGGAGAGGTCGGCAAGGTCGGCGTCGCCATCGACTCGCTGAAGGACATGGAGACCCTGCTGGACGGGATCCCGCTGGAGAAGGTCTCGACCTCGATGACCATCAACGCCACCGCGGCACTCCTTTTGCTCCTCTACCAGCTCGTCGCTGAGAAGCAGGGCTGCCCCCCGGAGAAGATCACCGGGACCGTCCAGAACGACATCCTGAAGGAGTACGCGGCCCGGGGCACCTACATCTTCCCGCCGAAACCATCGATGCGGCTGACCACCGACCTCTTCGCCTACTGCCGCAAGCAGCTGCCCAACTTCAACACCATCTCGGTCTCGGGCTATCACATCCGGGAGGCAGGGGCGACGGCGCCGGAGGAGATCGCCTTCACGCTCAGCGACGCGGTCGCCTACGTCGAAGCGGCGCTGGCTGCGGGCCTCGCAATCGACGACTTCGCGCCCCGGCTCTCCTTCTTCTTCGCCTGCCACATGGACTTCTTCGAGGAGGTCGCCAAGTTTCGCGCAGCCCGCCGGATGTGGGCGCGGATCGTCCGCGATCGCTTCGGCGCCCAGGACCCCAGGTCCTGGGTGCTGCGCTTCCATACCCAGACCGGAGGCGTGACGCTGACCGCCCAGCAGCCGCTGGTGAACGTGGTCAGGACCGCCCTGGAAGCCATGAGCGGCGTCCTGGGTGGCACGCAGTCGCTGCACACGAACGGGTACGACGAGGCGCTGGGCCTGCCCACCCAGCTGGCGGCCGAGGTGGCGCTCCGCACCCAGCAGGTGATCGGCTACGAGTCGAACGTCCCGGCGGTCGCCGATCCGCTCGGCGGCTCCTACTACGTCGAGAGCCTGACCGATCGGGTCGAGGAGGAGGCGCAGAAGCTGATGGCCGAGGTCGACGAGCAGGGCGGCGCAGTGGCGGCCATCGAATCGGGCTGGATGCAGCGCGCCATCTCAGAGAGTGCCTACCGCATGCAGCGGCGCATCGAGGCGGGTGAGCGCGTCATCGTGGGCGTCAACCGCTACCAGGCCTCCGAGCAGGAAGCGATCGAGATCACGCGCGTGGAGCCGCACCAGGAGGAGACCCAGATAAAAGCGGTCCAGACGCTGCGCGCGGAGCGCGACCAGGCTCTCGCGGAGTCCCGGCTGAAGGCGCTGGAGCAGGCAGCCCGCGGCACCGGGAACCTGATGCCCCCGTTGAAGGAAGCGCTCGCCGCCTACTGCACGATCGGCGAGTGCTGCGACCGGCTGCGTGCCGTCTTCGGCGAATACCGGCCGCGCGGAGAAGTCTGATCTTGCCGCGCAAGGTCAAAGCCAACGAGCTGAAGATCAACCGGCTCCGCCAGCGCAGGTACGAGGCGGCCTTCGGCGATGCCGAGGGATACGAGCGGCAGCGCGCGAAGGGCAAGCTCTCGGCGCGGGAGCGCATCCAGCGGCTCGTCGACCGCAACAGCTTCACCGAGCTCGACCTCTTCGCGACCCATCGCGCGGAAGGGCTTGAGAGCGGCTCGCGCCGCGTGGCCGGCGACGGTGTCGTGACCGGCTTTGCCAAGATCGATGGCCGCGACGTCCTCCTCTTCAGCCATGACGCGACTGTCTTCGGCGGATCTCTGGGCGAGGTCTTCGCGGAGAAGGTCTGCAAGGTCATGGACCTGGCGTTGCGCAACCGGGTGCCGCTCATCGGCATCAACGACTCCGGCGGCGCCCGGATCCAGGAAGGCGTGGTCTCCCTGGCCGGTTACGCGGAGATCTTCTGGCGGAACGTGGAGTCGAGCGGCGTCATCCCGCAGCTGAGCCTGATCCTCGGGCCCTGCACCGGCGGCGCCGTCTACTCGCCCGCGATGACCGACTTCGTGTTCATGGTCCACGACGTCGGCTACATGTTCATCACGGGCCCGGAGGTGGTCCGCGTCACGACCGGAGAGGAGGTCACGTTCGACCAGTTGGGCGGGGCGGAGGTGCACAACACCCGCTCCGGCGTGGCGCACTTCCTGGCGCAGGACGAGCAGGAGTGCTTCGAGCAGACGCGCCGGCTGCTTACGTTCCTGCCGCAGAACTCGGAGTCGCCGCCGCCCTACCGTGTTCCGACAGACGATCCCGAGCGAGCCGATCCAGGCCTGGCCACGATCATCCCCGACGATCCGCGCGAGCCCTACGAGATCCGGGACGTGATCCGGATGGTGATGGACGGCGCGGACTTCATGGAGGTCCAGCCGCTCCACGCAATGAACATCGTCGTCGGCTTCGCGCGCCTCGACGGCCACGCCGTCGGGGTGGTCGCCAACCAGCCGAAGGTCATGGCCGGGGCGCTCGACATCGATGCGTCAGAGAAGGCTGCCCGGTTCGTTCGCTTTTGCGATGCGTTCAACCTGCCGCTGGTCACGTTCGTGGACGTGCCAGGCTTCCTGCCCGGGACCGCCCAGGAGCATGGTGGCATCATCCGGCACGGGTCGAAGCTGCTCTACGCCTTCAGCGAGGCGACGGTGCCTAAGCTGACCGTGATCACTCGCAAGGCCTACGGTGGCGCTTACTGCGTCATGTGCTCGAAGCACATTCGCGCCGACTTCAACGTCGCCTGGCCCACCGCCGAGATTGCGGTGATGGGCCCCGAAGGTGCCGTCAACATCGTCTATCGCCGTGAGCTGGACGCAGCGAAGGACCGGGCCGCGAAACGCGCGGAGCTGGTCCGCGACTACAGCGAACGCTTCGCCAACCCGTACATCGCCGCTGAGCGCGGCTACATCGACGACGTGATCGAGCCCGGGCGGACGCGCGCGGTCTTGATCCGCGCCCTGCGGGAAGCTCGCGGCAAGGACCGCCGCCGTGCCCCCCGCTGGCACGGCAACATCCCGCTCTAGCGGGGAGGCCGCCTAGGGCGTTGGGTAGAGGTCGATCACCAGCCGATCGGGTCCGGTCAAGGTCGAGACCTTCAAGCAGGCTGGGCCTGAGGTGCCGAGGCCCCAGTGGACGACCGCCTCGAAGCTGCCTGTGCGGCGGGCTTCTCGCAGCTGCGGATAGCCGGTCTTGAAGTCGGTCGATCCGCTATAGCCCTGGTCGTTGGCGCCGTGGATCGTGACCACCACGCCGTCTTTGCCGTCGAGCACCACCGTGCGTCCGGAGGCGTCCTCAGTGAACGTGGCCGAGGACTGCGTCGAAACCTGGTAGGAGGGCACGGGCCCGTCGAATTCGATCACGAAGCGGTCGTAACCCGACTGCTGGCCGACGCGGACGGCTGTGACATTCACGGTTGCGGTACCGCCGCCGGACTGCGTGTCAGACGTGCAGACCGCTTGCGGGACGGGCGTCGCACTAGGGGTCGGGCTGGGCGTCTCAGTAGGCGTCGCCGGAGTCGGGCTGGGGCTTGCCGCCGGCCCTGGACCGGTGGGAGCGCCAGAGCCGCCCAGCGGCAGGCGCGTGAGGAGGAAGCCGCCGACGAGCGCGACGGTGATCACAGCCGTCGCGAGGGCGACGGCCCACTGGTGCCGCGGGCCTGACTCGCCGCCGGCGCGGACCGCGTTCATGACGCGGTGGCGCATCCCGGAATCGGGCGGCTCGGTGAGGTCGCCGAACGCGCGCTTCAGGTCTTGCCGCATGCCGTCATCACCCATTGGGAATCTCCTCCGGCGCGAGGCCGGGACGCAGGCGGCGAGCCGCCCGGTACACGCGGCTGCGAGCGCCGTTTGTGGATACGCCGAGCACTCGAGCGACGCGCTCGAGCGGAAGGTCCAGGTAAAAGAAGAGGTAGAGCGCCAGCCGGTCGTCGGCCGGCAGGCGCTGGATCGCCTGGCGGATGTCGAGCGACTCGAAGCGCTCGTCCGCGGTGGGCGTTTCAGACCGCGGCAGGTCGGCGAACTTGAAGACCGACCACCAGCGGCGACGGCGCGTCATGCGGCACTCGTTGGCCACGATGCTGAAGAACCAGGCCTGGAGCTCCGGGGCCGCGCCGCGGAAGCCGCCGAGCTTGCGCCAGGCCTTGACCGACGCTTCCTGGACGGCGTCCTCGGCCGCGCCGCGGTCTCCGAGCATGACCGTCGCCAGCCGGTAGGCTGGGTCGAGGAGCGGCGCCAGCAGGAGCTCGAAGGCGGAGGTGTCACCCGCGGCGGCCTGCCTGAGGTCCTGCTCCGCTGCTATCGCACTCACCTCCATTAGATGCGCGGACTGGGGCAAACAGTTTCACCCCTCCACGACGGCCGCGGTGTGCCCCCTACGATTTAGCTTCCGTGAAGCTTCTCGAGTACCAGGCCAAGGAGGTCCTCCAATCCTTCGGCCTCGAGATCCCGCCGGGCAGGGTCGCGCGTACTCCAGAGGAAGCGGCGGCCGCCGCCCGCGAGATCGGCCCGGTCGCAGTCAAAGCCCAGGTCCCCGTCGGCGGGCGGGGCAAGGCCGGGGGCATCAAGCTCGCCCAGACGCCAGAGGATGCTGCCGTCGCTGCAGGCCAGATCATCGGGATGGAGATCAAAGGGTTCCGCGTCCCGCTCGTCTACTGCGAAGGGGCGCTCGACATCAAGCAGGAGATCTATCTCGGCTTCACCGTCGACCGGGACGCTCGGGCCAACATCCTGATGCTCTCGGCCCGGGGCGGGATGGACATCGAGGCGGTCGCCGAGGAGACCCCCGACGCGATTTCCCGGCTCTACCCGAATCCGTGGCGAGGCCCGCTCGATTTCGAGATCCGCCGCCTGGTCTTCGCGGCGGGGCTGGGCGACCTGGTCGGTCCGCTGACCAAGGTCGTTCGACTGCTCTACCGGGCGATACCCGAACGGGACGCGCTCACCGCTGAGATCAATCCGCTGGTGGTGACGGGCGACGGGAGGGTCGTGGCCGGCGACGCCAAGCTGGAGACCGACGAGAACGCCGCCTTCCGGCACAAGGAGCTGGAGGAGCGCTACTCGACGGTGATCGAGGGCGACCAGTACGAGGTCGAGGCCAAGAAGCGCGGCCTCACCTACGTCTCCCTGAACGGCGACATCGGCGTGATCGGAAACGGCGCCGGCCTCTGCATGGGCACGCTCGACCTGGTCCAGCGCGCGGGCGGCCAGGCCGCCAACTTCTGCGACATCGGCGGCGGGGCCAAGGCGGAGGTGGTGAAGAACGCGCTCCAGGTGATCCTCATGAACCCCAAGGTGAAAGGGGTCCTGATCAACGTCTTCGGCGGAATCACCAGGGCCGACGAGGTGGCGCGGGGTGTGGTCGAGGCGCGCGCCGCGCTGAAAATGAAGCTGCCGCTCGTGGTTCGCCTTTCGGGCACCAACGAGGAAGAAGGGAAGCGCATCCTGCGCGAGAACGGGATCGAGCCCGGCGACAACGGGTGGGAGGCGGCGCAGAAGATCGTCGAGCTGACCCGGTGATCCTGCTCACCCCCGAGTCGAAGGTGATCGTGCAGGGCATCACCGGCCGCGAGGGAACGTTTCATGCCGAGCGCATGAAGGAGATGGGCACCCGCCTCGTTGGCGGGGTCAGCCCCGGCAAGGGGGGTGGCCAGCACCTGGGGGTTCCGCTCTTCAACACCGTCGCCGAGGCGGTGGCGGCAACGGGCGCTGACGCGACGGGGATTTTCGTTCCCCCACCGTTTGCGGCCGACGCGATCATGGAGGCGGCGGAGGCCGGGCTGAGCCTGATCGTCTGCATCACGGAGGGAATCCCGATCCAGGACATGATCCGGGTCAAGTCCTACCTGAAGGAGTTTCCGCGGGCGCGTCTCCTGGGCCCGAACTGCCCGGGACTGATCACGCCTGGAGTTGGCAAGATCGGGATCATCCCGGCCCAGATCTCCTCGCCCGGCGCCGTCGGGCTGGTGTCACGGAGCGGGACGCTGACCTACGAGGCGATGGCGGCCCTGACGAAGGCCGGACTTGGCCAGTCCACTGTCGTCGGGATCGGCGGGGACCCGATCCTCGGGCTGTCCTTCAGCGATGTGGCCGAGCTCTTCGAACACGACTCGCAGACGACGCACCTCGTGCTGATCGGCGAGATCGGCGGCTCCGACGAGGAAAGAGCCGCCGAACGGCTGCGGGGCACCCGGCTCAAAGTGGCGGCCTTCATCTCCGGCCGCACGGCGCCCGAAGGCAAGCGGATGGGCCACGCGGGAGCGATCGTGTCGGGTAATAGGGGCACCGCGAAAAGCAAAGTGGAGGCTTTCCAGGCGGTGGGCATCCCGGTCGCCGAGACGACCGACCAGATCGTGGAGCTGCTCAAGGCTTGAGCTCGGAGAAACGGCCCACCCGGGCCGGCCGACTAGACTGCGATCCGTGATCGCGGTCGCAGTCGCCCGCCCCGACCACGAGTCACGTCTCCGCGACGCGTTCCTGGCCGCCGGGACCACGCTCTGGCTCGGCTACACCTACCTCTATCCCAGCCTGCAGGGCGTTCATGCGACCTTGCCGGCATGCCCCTTCTATGCGCTGACTGGACACCCCTGTCCTTTCTGCGGCGGGACTCGCTCCTTCGCCGCGATGTGGCAGGGCGATGTGCTTCACGCGGCCCGCCTCTACCCGCTCGGCCCGCTCCTCTTCGTGCTCACCTTTCCCGTCGCCGTTTACGCGATCTGGGCAGTGGTCAGCGGAAGAACGCTGAACGTTGCGCTCTCAAACCCCGTCATGAAACTGATCACGGTGCTGGGCGCAACCGCCCTCGCGATCAGCTGGTCGCTGAAGCTCTTCTGGCTGGGCAACTGAAAGCCGCCGCGTGGATTTCGAGCTAAGCCCCGAGCAGAAGCAGGTCCGGGACCTCTGCCGCGAGTTCGCGCAGGAGGTGGTGGCCCCCGCCGCCGCGGAGCTCGACCGCGAGCACAGGTTCGGCTACGACATCGTCCGCCAGATGGGCGACCTCGGCCTTTTCGGCCTCGGCTTTCCGGAGGACGCGGGCGGGGCCGGCGGCGACTTTCTCAGCTACTGCATCGCGGTGGAGGAGATCTCGCGGGCCGACGCCGGCGTCGGCATCACGCTCGAGGCGGCCGTTTCGCTGGGCGCGACGCCCATCCAGGAGTTCGGCACCAAGGAGCAGAAGGAATGCTGGCTGCCGGACCTCCTGGCCGGGCGCAAGCTCTGGGCCTTCGGCCTGACCGAGCCAGGCGCCGGTTCCGACGCGGCGGGCACCCGAACGCGCGCCCAGCCCGAGGACGGGGAGTGGGTGATCAACGGGTCGAAGCAGTTCATCACGAACTCCGGGACCGAGATCTCGGCGGGGGTCACCGTCACCGCACTGACCGGAAAGCGCGAAGGCGCCCGCGGCGAGATCAGCGCCTTCCTGGTTCCGACCGGCACGCCGGGCTACACCGTAGAGCCGAGCTACCGCAAGCTCGGCTGGCACTCCTCGGACACCCACCCGCTGACGTTCGAGGACTGTCACGTTCCCGCCGGGAACCTGCTTGGCAAGCAAGGCGCCGGCTACCGCCAGTTCCTCCACACCCTGGCCGGTGGCAGGGTGGCAATCGCCGCACTGTCCGTCGGCCTCGCGCAGGCTTGCCTCGACGCGGCTGTCACTTACGCCAAGGAGCGGCAGCAGTTCGGCAAACCCATCGCCAGCTTCCAGGCCATCCAGTTCAAGCTCGCCGACATGGCGATGGAGGTCGAGCTGGCCCGGATGATCACCTACCGAGCCGCCATCGCGTACAGCGACCGCGGCAGTGTCGAGTTTCGGAAGCTAGCCTCGATGGCCAAGCTGTTCGCTTCCGAGACCTCGAAGCGGGCGGCCGACCAGGCGGTCCAGATCCACGGCGGCTACGGCTTCATCGAGGACTATCCCGTCGCTCGCTACTGGCGCGACGTGAAGATCAACGAGATCGGCGAGGGGACGAGCGAGGTCCAGCGGATGCTGATCGCGCGCGAGCTGGGAATCTAGCCCACCCGCGACAGCCGGGCGGGCTACTCGTCCGGGATCTCGTCCAGGACCGGTGTCAGCTCGCAGACCCAGCGCCCGTCGTCGAGGCGGCGGATGAACCGCCCATAGCCCTGGTTGCGAGTCACGGTCATGAACTGCTCGGGCGTGATCAACGTCCGGAGGCGCGCGAGGTCACCGTACTCGGCGTCGCGCATGATCCCGCCGACGACCCCGGCCAGCTCCCGCCACTGGCCTTCCGAGAGCGGCTCCGCGTAGCCGGCGATAGTCACCAGCAAGGCCGCCGTGGCTCCCGTGACCGTGTCCGGCAGGATCTTTTGGTGCTTGGCCCGGTTGATGACTTCCTTGCCTTGCTCGATGATCAACGCGATCCTGTCCCGCCTCACGCCGATGATGTCGCGACCGCTTCCTACGGTCGTCCCCTCGAGGTATCGAGGCCCCTGATTCATTCTTGCGGCGCTAATTTTAGGGCGCCGTGAGTTTGGACCTCTCGACCGACAACCAGTCCCTGCGTGCCGCGGTACGCGATTACGCGCAGTCGGTCGTGAAGCCCCAAGCGGCCGAAACTGACCGCCTGCATCGCTTTCCCGAGGAGGCGATCAGCGCCGCAGGCGAACTCGACCTGATGGGCATCCTGATCCCCTCCGAGTACGGCGGTGCCGGCCTCGACCATCTCGCTTTCACGATCTGCATCGAGGAGATCGCGGCCGCCTGCGCGAGCACGGCGGTCATCGTGGACGTCCACAACTCTGTGGCCTGCGAGCCGATCCTGCTCTTCGGGACCGAGGAGCAGAAGCGTCGCTGGCTGCCGCCGATGGCGAGAGGCGAGGTCCTCGGCGCCTTCGCCTTGACCGAGCCCGCCGCCGGCTCCGACGCCGCCAGCCTCAAGACCTCGGCCCGCAGGTCCGGCGACGGTTACGTCCTGAACGGCACCAAGGTGTTCATCACGAACCTCGGCAAGGCGGGCCTGTACCTCGTGTTCGCCCGGACTGACCCGGAGGCAGCGGGGGCAGCCGGGGTGAGCGCTTTCCTGGTCCCCGCCGACACCCCGGGCGTCAAGGCCGGCCAGGTGTTCTCGAAGATGGGTCTGAACGGATCGCCGACCGGCGAGCTGGTCCTGGAGGATGTGAGCGTCCCGGCCGGCAACCTGCTGGGCGAGCTGAACCGCGGCTTCCGGATCGCTATGCGCGCACTCGACTCCGGCCGGATCGGGATCTCGGGCCAGGCGCTGGGCATCGGCCGGGCCGCCTTCGAGGATGCCCTCGCCTATACCAAGGAACGCGAGCAGTTCGGGCAGGCGGTGGCCCAGTTCCAGGGGCTGCAGTGGCTGCTGGCCGATCTCGCCACCCAGCTGGAGGCTTCCCGCCTGCTCACCTATCACGCCGCGAGGCTCTGCTCCGCCGGCAAGCCCTTCACCACCGAAGCCTCGATGGCGAAGCTCTTCACGACCGACACCGCGATGTGGATCGCGACCAACGCGGTGCAGCTCGCGGGCGGCTACGGCTACGTCAACGACTACCCCTTCGAGCGCTACTTCCGCGACGCCAAGGCAGCCCAGATCTACGAAGGTTCGAACCAGGTGCAGCGGATCGTCATCGCCCGGGAGCTGCTGCGATAACTCGGGGGCGGGTTGCCGCGGTCCTGATGGCGATCGCCCTGGCCGCGACCCCGCTCTACGACACCGTCTTCAGGATCCACATCCGGGCCTTTCCGACCACCCTGCTGGAGGTCCTCCTGGTGCCGGCGATCCTGGTCGGTCTCTGGGCCGGCTGGGGCCAGCTGCCCTGGCGCAACCCCTACACGCTCCCGGCCGCGATTCTGCTGGTGGGGGCCACCCTCAACACCTACTTCACCCCGAACGTGCAGGCCGCGCTCGGAATCTGGAAGGCGTACTTCGTGGAGCCGCTGCTCGCCGGCGTGGTGATCGCGTGGCTCGCCCAGGAGCGGGAGCGCGTCCGTCTGCTGCTGGCGGGCCTGGCGGTCGCCGGGCTGATCGTCGCCATCGCCAACCTCGCCAACTTCGCGGAGGCGCTGATTCAGCACGTCAACGTGGCCCACGCCCCGCCGGTCGCCCTCTACCGGACGGCCAACGCGATTCCGCTCTTCCTGGTCCCGCTAGACGCCTTCGCCCTGGCGATCGCCTTCTATAGCGATGATCGCCGCGAGCGCATCCTGGCCGCGGCCTTTTTCGCGATCACCGGCCTGGCCGTGCTGGCGAGCCTCTCCCGAGCCGGCTGGGCGGGGTTCGCCGTGATGGCGGTCGCCATCGCCCTCTTCCACCCACGACGCCGCCTGGTCGCGCTGCCGATCGCCGTCGGGATAGTGCTCGCACTTTTGATCCCGGCCACCCGGCGGCGGATTCTGACCGAGTTCGACCTCTCGAGCCCGGACAACACGATCACCCTGCGGCTCTCCCTCTGGCAGTCGACTCTCAACATGCTTGCCCACCGGCCCTTCTTCGGGGGCGGGCTGGCCGGCTTCCGGACCTCGCTCGTCCCTTACCAGGTCCGCACCTACAGCGAGACGCAGGTCTACCCGCACAACGTCTTCTTGACCTTCTGGTCCGAAACGGGCCTGGTCGGCCTCGCCGGCTTTGTCTGGACGGCGCTCCAGGTCTTTCGGACCGCCCTGCGCGGCTTGCGGTCCGGACCCTGGGCCCGCGCCGTCTCGATCGGTCTCCTCGGCGCGATCATCGCTATCACGGTCCACGGCCAGTTCGACGTCCCCTATTTCAAGAACGACCTCGCCGTCGAATTCTGGGCGCTGCTCGGCATCCAGCTCGGGGCGCTCCTCGAAGCCAAGAACGCATAATCCGAAGCGCAGTGGACTTCGACTTCACGCCCGACCAGCTGGCGATCCGGGAAACCATCCGCGAGTTGGTGGAAGACAAGGTCGTCCCGCGCGCGGCTGAGATCGACCAGACCATGCGGTACCCGAAGGACATCGAGCGCCTCTTTGCCGACAACGGCATCCTGGGGATCCCCTTCCCGGAGGAGTACGGCGGCGTCAGCGGGTCGAGCGTCACGATCTGCATGGGCGTCGAAGAGATCGCCAAGGGCGACGCCAGCTGCTCACTGATCCTGGCTGTCCAGGCGCTCGGCTCCTACCCGATCCTGCTGGCCGGGACCGAAGAACAGAAAAAGCGGATCTGCCCACCGCTCGCCAGCGGTGACCAGCTCGCCGCTTACGCCCTCTCGGAACCCAACTCGGGGTCTGACGCGGCCGCCATGAAGACGCTCGCCAAGCGCTACGGCGACGAGTACGTGCTGAACGGCAGCAAGATCTTCATCACCGGCGCCAGCGAGGCGAGCGTGCTGGTCGCCTTCGCGCGCACCGACCCTGAGGCCGGGGCGAAGGGCATCAGCGCGCTGGTCCTAGAGCGCGAGAAGAGTCCCTGGAAGGTCGAGAAGCTCGAACACAAGCTGGGCATCCGGGGCTCGCCCACGGGTTACGTCGTGTTCGAGGACGTTCGCGTGCCCGTCGCCAACCGGCTGGGCGAAGAGGGGCAGGGCTTCAAGATCGCGCTGAACGTCCTCGACCACTCTCGGCCGGGCATCGGCGCGCAGGCGCTGGGCATCGCGGAAGGCGCCTTCGGGTACGCCCTCAACTATGCGAAGGAGCGCCAACAGTTCGGGCAGCCGATCGCTTCCTTTCAGGGCATCCAATGGATGCTGGCCGACATGGCGACCCAGATCGAGGCCGCCCGCCACCTGGTCTTCCTGGCCGCGACCAAGGTCGACGGGAACGCGCCCGACCTGACGAAGATCGCCGCCATGGCCAAGCTCTTCGCCTCGGACATGGCGATGAAGGTGACGACGGACGCCGTCCAGCTGCTCGGCGGCTACGGCTACATCAGCGATTACCCGGTGGAGCGGATGATGCGCGACGCCAAGATCACGCAGATCTATGAGGGGACGAACCAGATCCAGCGCGTGGTGATCAGCCGGGCGCTGCTGCGCTAGCGGCACTGCCGATGCCTGACATCGGCGAGATCCTGGGGTGGCCCTTCAAGGATCCGCGCTGGCCGAGCCGCCTGCTCCTGACCGGGCTCCTCTGGCTGGCGCTCAGCGTGACAGTAGTCGGCGCCCCGATCGCGGCGGTCGGGCTCAACGGCTGGATGCTGGCCGCCCTCGACAACCTGCGCGCCGGCCGGACGGAGCTGCCGGCGCCCGGGTTTCGCAACTGGGGTCGGGGGCTGCGTGTGTTCCTCGTCCTCCTCATCTACTACGTCGCACTGGCAGCCATCGCGGGCGTCCCGATCGGAGCCGGGCTGCTGGTCGGGCTGCGAGGCACGAACTCGATCGGAGCCGGCCTGCTGACCGTCTTCGGCCAGTCGCTGCTGCTCCTGGGATCGACTGTGCTGGCCCTGCTGACGCCTGCCATCGTGGTGCTCACCGAGCGCGCCGGCTGGAGCGGTGGTCTGAACGTGTTGAACCTCTGGCGAACGGCGTCCGTCCGGCCCAGTCTGACCCTGATCGCGGGATTGATCGCGCTCCTCGCCCTCGACATCATCAGCCCGCTCGGTGCGCTCGCCTGCCTCGTCGGGGTGGCGCTGACGACGCCTTATGCTTTTGCGGTCCTGGCGGCCGCGGTCAGCGCTTACGAGCGGGCGCTGTTAAGCGATCGCTAGGGAGAGGAGCGAAGAGGAATGGCAGAGCAGCCGCCCACTGGAGACGAGCCCAAGCCGCCGTCCGGGGAGACGCCGCCGGCGGGACAGCCGAGCCCGCCTGAGCCTCCTGCGGCTCCGCCTCCGGCGCCGCCGCCCCCGCCACCGCCGCCACCACCCCCGCCCGCGCCGCCGCCCGGCGGTTACCAGCCGCCGCCTCCCGGCGGCTACCAGCCCCCGCCACCTCCTGGCGGCTACCAGCCCCCGCCGCCCCCTGGCGGCTACCAGCCCACGCCTCCTGGCGGCTACCAGCCTCCGCCGGCGGGCTACGGTGCGCCTGGCGGCTACGTCGGCGTGGCCGGTGCCCCCACGGATCAGATGGCGATCTGGTCGGTGGTCTGCGCAGGCCTCGGCCTGCCTGGCGTCTGCTGCTTCGGCATCGGTGGCTTGATCCTGGGCCCGGTGGCCTTCTTCCTCGGCAACGCTTCGATCAACCGGATCCGGGCCAGCAACGGAACGCTCGGCGGCGAGACCCTTGCCCAGCTGGGCCGGATCGGCGGCGCGATCGTCGCCATCCTCGGCCTTCTCTTCCTCGTCTACATCATCGTCGCGGCCGTCAACAGCGGCCACTAGGGGGACTGGCTCCAGCGCTCCCCGACTCGGGGCGGGCGGCGCCGCGCCGCCCTCGGTATCCTTGAGCTAGCCGTCCCCCCGCCGCGTGACCGGTGGAGCGCGATCGGCGTTTGACTTAGGTGCCATTCCCCATCGATACAATGTGCGGCGCATGGCCCGGCTGAGAGCCAGGCGGTCCCGCTATCGTCTCCACCATCGACTGGCTACCTCCGCCCCGGCGGTGATCGTGGGCGCCCTGCTGATCGTCATGATCGGCGGGACCACACTCTTCGCGGCGAGGGTCCTGAACTTCCTCGGCGCCGTCACGGGCGGAGCTTCGATCTCCCAGATCGGCCAGGCCGTGGCGCCCAACGCGGACCCCGGGACCAGCTCGATCGCCTACAAGATCAAGCACAGGGAGACGATCAACGTCCTCCTCCTCGGCTATGGCGGCAACGAGAACGACGCTCCCTACCTGACCGACTCGATCATGGTGGCGCGGCTCGACACGGCCACGAATCGGGTGGCTCTGATCTCCATACCGCGCGACCTTTGGGTTGGCATCCAGTACAGCAACGTGAACGGGACTTACAACCAGAAGATCAACGCGGCGTTCGAGGTGGGCATGGACGAGAGTGGGTGGAGCGGTCGCCTGCCCAGGTACACGGGTCGCGACGGCGGTGGGCATCTCTCCGAGGACACCGTGGGCCACCTCACCGGCCTCACATTCGACCGCTATATGGGCGTCGACTTCAAGGCTTTTCGGGACGTGGTTGACGCGCTCGGCGGCATCACCGTGCACATGGACCTCCCGCTCGACGACTGCCATTACCCGGACTACAAGAACGGCTACGTGAACCACGGCGTGGGTCCGGGCTACCGCTGTCCCCCCGGCGCGGGCATCCACTACAAAGCCGGCGACTACGCGGTTACCGGCGAGCAGGCGCTCCAGATCGCGCGTTCGCGGGACGCCGAACAGCCGGAGCAGGCGACCGACTTCGGTCGTGCCCGGCGCCAGCAGATGATCATCGCCGAGATCAAGAAGCAGGCACTCGGCATCAACGCGATAGTCAAGGCCCCGCAGCTGATGAACGCCCTCCAGAAAAACGTCCGGACCGATCTCACGATCGACGACATGGCGGCCCTCTACCGCTGGGGCGGCCGGATCCCCGACAGCAGCATCCTGCACTTCGCGCTCACCAACGACAACCTGCTGGAGGCCGGCAACTGCGGCCAGGACTACGGCGTCTACGCCCTCTGTCCCACCGACGGCAGCAACAAGATGATCCAGTCATACGTCGCCAACACCCTGCCGCCGCCCGCCGTGACCAGGGCCCACGCGCCCCTTCAATTCTTCTGGAGCGGCCAACTGCCGGACATGGTCAACGGCGTGGCCGACCTCATGAAGCCATTCGGTTTCGAGGTCGCCGATCCTCAGAGTCCGAGGGTGCGGGTACCGCCTCAAAAGACTGTCATCTACGACTTCTCGGGCGGCGCCTACCCTGACGCGGCCGAGTGGCTTTCCCAGTTCTTCGGCGCCGACATCGTGGCCCCGTCCCAGTCCCAGCCGCCCGCGTTCGTCAAGGACAACGGAGGCTTCGCCGTTTACCTCGGCCACGACTTTGGCAGCCGCTGGTACAACAACAACCGCTGAGCTGGCCGCCGGCCTGAAAGCCCGGAACGTGCGGGCCCTGGCCCGAGCCATCAGCCTGGTCGAGCGTCGCGATCCGAGCACCCGCGAGCTCTTCGAGACGTTGGGGGAGCCGCGCCCCGAGACGGAGATCCTCGGCCTGACCGGCGCACCGGGCACCGGCAAGTCGACGCTGGCCGACGCGCTGGTCGCCTGGCACCGCGCGCACGGCGAGTCGGTAGCGGTCATCGCCTGCGACCCCAACTCGCCCTTCACCGGTGGGGCGATCTTCGGCGACCGCATCCGGATGCAGCGCCACGCGCTCGACCCCGATGTGTTCATCCGCAGCATGGGAGCCCGCGGCCATCTCGGGGGGCTGGCGCTGGCATCGCGTGAGGCCGTCCGGCTCCTGAGCGCCTACGGTTTCGACAGGGTGATCCTGGAAACGGTCGGCGTTGGGCAGTCCGAGTTGGAGGTGGCGGGCGTCGCTGACACCACGCTGCTGGTGCTGGCACCCGGCCTTGGCGACGGGGTGCAGATGATCAAAGCCGGGATAATGGAGATCGCGGACGTGTTCGTGGTCAACAAGGCCGACCAGCCCGGCTACGAACGCACCGTCCTGGAGATTCGCAGCATGCTGAACATGGGCCCGAAGCTGCCCTGGAAGCCGCCGATCGTCGCCACGGTGGCCTCCCGCGGCGAGGGCATCGACGAGCTGATGGAAGCCGTCGCGCGCCACCGGGCATTTCTCGTGTCCAGCGGCCGGATGGAGGCCCGGCGCCTGGAGCGCCTGAAGGACGAAGCCGCCGATCTGGTCGGCGAGTGGTCCCGGAAGGCGGCCCGCAGGCTGCTCGAAGATGACGACGACCTGGCCGGCCGGCTGGAGGCGGACAAAGCCCCCTACGGCGCGGCCGAGTCGATCCTGAAGGAGGAGGGGGCCAGGCTCGTGCCCGGCCAGCAGTGAAGGCAGGAGCGAAGAACGGTCGCAAGGCGGGCTGGAGGAAGGCCTACGAAGCCGCCCAAAAGCGCGACGACGGGATCGAGACGTCGACCATCTCGGGCATCCCGGTCGAGCCCCTCTACACCGAGGAGGACCTCGCCGGGATCTCCGAAGAGCTGCCCGGCGAGTACCCGTACAAGAGGGGCATCCACGCAAGTGGCTACCGGGGACGGCTCTGGACGATGCGCCAGTTCTCCGGGTTCGCCACCGCCGCCGAGACCAACCGCCGCTACCACTACCTGCTCCGAAACGGACAGACCGGGCTCTCCGTCGCCTTCGACATGCCGACTCTGATGGGACAGGACTCCGACGCCCCGACCAGCCGGGGCGAGGTCGGCCACTGCGGTGTAGCCATCGACTCGCTGGCCGACATGGAGACGTTGTTTGAAGGCATCCCGCTGGGCCAGATCAGCACGTCGATGACCATCAACTCGCCGGCGGCCATCCTGCTCGCCATGTACCTGGCGGTGGCGGAAAAGCAGGGGGTGCCCTTCGCCGACGTCTCGGGAACTCTCCAGAACGACATCTTGAAGGAGTACATCGCCCAGAAGGAGTACATCTTTCCGCCCGAGCCATCCATGCGGTTGGTGGTCGACTCGATCGAGTACTGCGCCCGCGAGGTTCCGCGCTGGAACTCGGTCTCCATCTCCGGCTATCACATTCGCGAGGCCGGCTCGACAGCTGTGCAGGAGCTGGCGTTCACCCTCGCCGACGGCTTCGCCTACGTCGATGCCTGCATCGAGCGGGGCCTCGACGTCGACTCCTTCACGCCACGTCTCTCCTTCTTCTTCGACGCGCACATCGACTTCTTCGAGGAGATCGCCAAGTTCCGCGCCGCGCGGCGGATCTGGGCGCGTCATCTGCGGGAGCGCTATGGCGCCCGGGATCCGCGTTCCTTGATGCTGCGCTTCCATGCCCAGACCGCCGGCGTCTCCCTGACCGCGCAGCAGCCGGAGGTGAACGTCGCCCGCACGGCCCTGGAGGCGCTGGCCGCTGTCCTCGGCGGCACCAACTCGCTGCACACCAACGCGATGGACGAGGTCCTCGCCCTGCCGACCGACCGGTCGGCGCGGATCGCGCTGCGGACCCAGCAGGTGATCGCCTTTGAGACCGGAGTGGCCAACACGGTGGACCCGCTGGGCGGCTCCTACTTCGTGGAATCGTTGACGCGCACGATGGAGGAGCAGGCGGAGGCGTACTTCAAGCGCATCGACGAGCTCGGCGGCGTCATCCCCGCGATCGAGCGCGGCTTCTTCCAGAAGGAGATCGCCGACTCCGCCTTCCAATACCAGAAGGAGCTCGAGCAAAAGCGCCGGATCGTGGTCGGGGTCAACGACTTCCAGGTCGACGACGAGGAGGACCTGGAGATTCTGCGCATCGACCGCTCACAGGAGGAAGGCCAGGTCAAGAGGATCGCGGACGTGCGCCGCACGCGCGACGAACGGCGCTGGCGAGATTCCCTCACCAAGCTCGAGAAGGCGGCCCGCGGACGCGACAACCTGATGCCGTACATCCTCGATTCCGTGCGCGCCTACGCGACGGAAGGCGAGATCATGGACACGCTGAAATCGGTGTTCGGCGTCTACGTCGAAGAAGCCGTGATCTAAAAATGGCGCTGCGCATCGTGATGGCGAAGCTGGGGCTCGACGGCCACGACCGCGGCGTCAAGATCGTCGCCCGCGCGCTCCGCGACGCCGGCTTTGAGGTGATCTACACGGGGCTCCGGCAGACGCCCGAGATGGTGGTTGACGCGGCCCTCCAGGAGGACGCCCAGGTGATCGGCCTCTCCATTCACAGCGGGGCGCACATGACGCTGATCCCGCGCGTCATGGACGTGCTCAAGGAGAAGCAGGCCGAGGACCTGATGGTGTTCGCGGGCGGGATCGTCCCCGACGAGGACATCGAGAAGCTCAAGAAGCTGGGCGTGGCCGAGGTTTTCACACCCGGCACCCCGCTCCAGGAGATCGTCGACTACCTGCGCGCCAAGTTTCCGGGAGAGACGGCCGCGGTTTGATGCGTGGTTTTGGATCCAAAACTGCGAGGGCCGGCCTCGTGGCGTGCGGATTTGGATCCAAAACGTTGGCTAGGAGTCGGGTGAGGGTGAGCCGTACCCGAAGTAAGGGTCGTTGTAGGACTGCTGAGCGACCTGGTCTGCCGGCGGCGAACCGTCACCCGGGATCACCACCACCGGCGTGCCGACCGGCGTCCACGAGAAGAGGACGTCGATCGGCCCGTAGGGGAGACCGATGCAGCCGTGCGAGCCATAGCTGCCGACGTTGGAGCCGGGTCCGTACCAGCTTCGCCACCAGGAGTCATGGATGGCTTCGCCGCTCGGATGGAACCAGAGCGCGTAGCGGGCGTTGATCGAGCCGTAGTCGTAGGGCGAGCCGTGCGGGAAGGGCGAGATGAAGTGGACCGGCGACTCCTTGCGGTTGACGCGCATCAGGCCGACGTCCGTCGGCAGCGCCGGGCGGCCGGTGGTGACGAGCGTGTCGATGACGAGGCGGCCACCCTCGTACGCCCAGAGCTCCTGCGCGGTGAGCGAGACCAAGATCGCCTTCTGAGGCAGGTGGCCAAGCAGGGCCTGGTGGACCTCGTCGCGGTAGCGCTCCTCGAGCGCAGTGGCAAGGGCGACCTGGTCCAGGTCGCCGCCCTGGACCTTGGCCAGGTTGCTCTCCAGCAGATCGTAGGGCCGGCCCAAGGTGCCGTAGCGCATGAACGCGGCGTAGGCAGCATCGTTGCGCCCGTCGAAGAGGGCCTTGGCGGCGATGTCGCGGAGCTGCTGGAAGTCACCCTTGACGCGGGCTTTCAAGGCATCCGCCTCCGACTGCACGGCGGCCACTTCGGCGGCGTGCTGGGTGCGGAGCTGCTCGAGCTGGTCGGTGGGGGGGCCCAAGTCGGCGTACGCCCGGCGATAGTCGGCGGGGCTATGGGCCCGATTGATGCTGGTCGCCAGCGCGTCAACCTGCTCGCGGATGGGGCGGAGCTCGATCGAGTCGACGCCGTAGCGCTCGTCCTGCGTCAGCGAGAGCCGGACCTCGCCCAGCCGCATCGTGACCGCGCGCCGGAGCAGGTCGAACCGCTGCACGAGCAGGACCTGGAGCGAGTCCCGGAGCTGGGCGGCGCCTTGCTCTCGGTTGCGATAGTAGGCAAAGCGGGCCAGGGGCCAGGCGGGCGGAGGCTGGCGCAGCAGCAGCTGCTCGCCGTCCAGAACGGGTGCCAGGTCAGATTCGGTGTAGCCCGCCGCGGCCGCCGACATGAGGTCGAGGTCGAGGGCGCGAAGGTTGGTCTCCGCGGCGCTGCTGTAGGGGGAGGAGGCGACCACGTCGACCGAGGCGAGGAGGACCGCGCCGAGCGCGAGCGTGAGGGCAAGGGCCAGCCCAGGGAGCATCCGCCGAAGGCGCGCCGACCCTTCCATCCAACTTAATAACTCACGGAGCGCCTATCGGGTTCCGCGGCTCCTTCAGTATCATGGCCTCCGGGCATGGACTACAAGCTGACGGCGACCCCACGTGACGCTCGCGGTAAGAAGCTGCGACGACTGCGGGCCGAGGGCCGCTTGCCGGCGATCGTGTACGGACATCGCCAGCCGGCTGAACCGCTGCTGCTGGACGGACACGAGTTCCGCAAGGTGTTCGCGCGCGCCGGCCGCAGCCACCTGCTCGACCTCGCCATCGACGGTGGCCGGGCGGAGAAGGTGATCATCAAGGAAGTCCAGACCCACCCGCGCCGGCAGGGCGCGGTGCACGTCGACTTCTACCGGATCGACCTGAAGGAGAAGCTCCAGGTCGAGGTCCCCATCGACTTCACCGGCGAGGCGCCCGCGGTCAAGAACGGCGACGGCGACCTCCTGACGAGCCTCCACCACCTGCGGGTCGAGTGCCTGCCGGGCGACATCCCGGACAGCATCCCGGTCGACCTCTCGGGTCTCGACGAGATCGATGCCGGCGTGCGGGTCGGGGACGTCGTGGTTCCGGAGGGCGTGACGGTCCTCCACGATCCCGAGGACCTCATAGTCAAGGTCCACGCCCATCGCGTCGTCGTCGAGGAGGAGGTCGCTCCCGAGGAGGGCGCGGAGGCGGTCGCCGAAGGCGAGGAGCCGGCCGCCGAAGGGGAAGAGGGCCAGGCCGAAGGGGAGAGCGAATAGCGGTCGTCCCGGCGGACGTCATCCCTCTCCAACTCCAGACCGCGCTCGTAGCGGTCATCGCCTTCGCCTTCCTGCTGATCGTCGGTCGCTTCGTCATCGCCTGGATCCGCGCCCTGACGGTTCGCCGCGGCCTCAAGCCCGAGTTCGTCGACCTGATTTCCCGATCCGCCTTGGTGATCGTGATCACCCTTGCCCTGTTCGTGGTGGTCGGCATCCTGGCCGGCAACGCCTTCATCACGGCCTCGGGTTTCGTGGCGGCGATCCTCCTGGCCGGGCTCGGCGTGCAGGACGTCCTCCGCAACTACGTCTCGGGCATCTACCTGCTCACCGAGCGCCGGTTTGCTGTCGGCGACGACATCGAGGTGGCCGGCCAGTACAGCGGCAAGATCATCGAGATCCGCCTTCGGGTGACCTACCTCAAGGGACGCGCAGGCGAGCTGATCATCGTTCCCAACGCCGAGCTCTTCAACTCGATAGTCTGCGTGCGTTCGACCGGAAACTGACCGCGGGAAGTTCTCAGGTCACGTACCAGCCGAAGAGGTCGACCACGACATCTGCGCTTCCGATCGAGGTGTTGTGGATGCCGACCTGGCCTTGTGAGCCCAGGCGCACGGGGTCCAGGCTGGGAACCGTCCCGCCCCTGTCCCAGTTGAGGTCGGAGGCGAACGGCACGGAGCCACCGGCCGGGTAGACGGTCAGATAGCCCGCGGCGGTCGGGTTTGTCACTGTCACGTTGAGCACGGCCGTCGTTGCCGCGCTGGGCGCCCCGCCGGCCCCCGTGACCTGCACGTTCAAGGTTCCGCCCGGGCCCAGCGTGGCGCCCTGGTTCGGATAACCGCTGTTCAGTCGGGTATCCGTGATCCGGCCGGGTGCGGCGCCCTGGAACCGGCCGCCGAAGGCTGCCGGGTTGGAGCCATCGCTGAACCAGCCGTTGGCATCGATCACCACGTCGGTGGAACCCTGGTTGTTATAGATGGTGACCTGGCCGCCGGCACCGACCGGGACGATGACCCGGTTAGGCACGATCTGCCCGGCCGTGAAGTTCAGGTTGGAGGCCTTGGGTCGCGCCGTCCCCGTCCCATAAGCCGTCAGGAAACTCGGTGCGGTGGCGGTGGCCTCGGTCACGTTGAGGACGACCGCGCTCACCCCGCCGCCGGGAATGCCGCCCTGCCCCTTGACCTGGAAGTTGAGGCTGCCGCCCGGCCCGAGCGTCTGGCCCGCGTTGGGCTGGCCGCTGCCCGGCCTGGTGTCGGCGATCCGGGCCGGCGCCTGCGTCGTCAGGAACCCGAAGCCAGGCTGGCTGCTGGGCGCCACGTAGCCTTCCGCGTCCACCACCACGTCAGTACTTCCCTTGTTGTTGAAGATGCTGACGGCGCCTCCCGAACCCAGGGCCACCTGCACGAGGTTGGCTCGCACCTGCCCCGGTCCGAAGTTGAGGTTGGAGATCGTCGGCTTGGGCTGGCCCTTCGGCCAGACGCTGAGGTAGCTGTCGGCGGTGGCGGTGGCATCGGTCAGATTCAAGACGGCGGAGGTGGCCCCGCTCGGGACGCCGCCGGCGCCGGTCACCTGGATGTCGAGTGTCGCTCCGGGACCAAGAGTCGCGCCTGCGTTGGGATCGCCGCTCCCGGGCCGCGTGTCCGTGATCCGCGCCGGCGTGACAGGTGTGTAGGCGTTGAACGGCGGAGTCACCTCGGTGATCCGCGTCGCCCAGTTGGCCAGCGCCGTCCGGGTCTGGCCGCAGGTTGGATCCGAGGTGGCCGGGTTGCCGCTCCAGTAAGTGGCGTAGGTGCAGGTCTGGTCGATGTACTCGGAGGCCAGCCAGAAGGCGTCGCCCAGGATCACGACGGCGCCGTAGTCGCCCCAGCGTGGCCGCGGCGAGGCGGTCTCTGGCGTGCCTGGCGGGTTGTTGAAGTACCACGTGCCCGAAAACCCGTCGCTCGGACCTTTGCCGGCGCCCGCGATGTTGACAGCCGAAACGCCGCTGCTCTGGCTCAAAAAGGCGTAGGCGGCGCTCGGGAAGTAGTCGGGTCCGACGAGTGTCATGGCCAGCACCGCCCGGCCGTCGGCCAGGGCCGCGACCGTGCCAAAGATCGCGTTGTTACTGCCAACTCCGAGGTAACCCTGGCTGACGGGAGACGTGGTCAGGTCCTGGTTGGGCTGGACCGCGAACCAGGCGATGCCGACCCTGGTCTGGCCGCCGACGCTGACGGCGGTGTCGAGAGTGCCCCAGACCTGGTTCCCGGTGAACCAGGCCGAGAGGATGCGAGTGTCGCTGCCGTCCAGAGTGCTTTCCGACTCGACCTTCTGGGCCGGGTCCGGTGGGTTCCCGAATAGACCCGTGTTGCAGAGGGGGTCATTGACGCACTGCACGAGAGGGACGTCTCCCACCTTCTGGTCGGCCGAGCCCCCGCTGTTGCCGATGAAGGCGGGCACCTCGTAAAGCTCGGAGGAAAGAACGGCATTGGCCAGCTGAAGTGAAGGCGTGGCCGAGTTGAGTGAAGTGGTGTTGCTGAGCTGCCAGATCCCGATGCTGCCGGCGGCTCCGGTCGTGTTGCCGGTCTCGCCGGCGGCCATCGAGCTGAGGAAGTACTCGCTCCCGTTCAGATGGTCCGAGTACTCGCCGTGAGCCGACTGCGCGGGCCAGACCGTAAAGCCGGGCGTCCCGGCCAGCCCGAGGTGGTCGAAGTGGAGGACCTGGATGCTCGGGGGCGCCGTTGCGAGCTTCTGGCGGGAGATGGAGTAGAGCTGGGCGGTCGTGAAGTTGGGTCCGAAAAAGTCGTATTCGTTGGTGGTGATATAGAAGCCGTTGCGGTCCGCGCCAACATGCGGATAGTCGCCGAAGCAAGCGCTCGGATTGGAGACCGTGGGTGTCGGGGGCGGACTCGGCTGCGGCGCGCAATTGTGGTTGGGCGTGCCTTGCGTGCCGTCGTCCTGGGCGGGAATCTGATAGACGGCCCAGGCCCCAAGCGGAGACGAGGCCTGGCTCACCGCCAGGTCGAGGTGGTTGCTTCCCCGGAAGCTGCCGTCCGGGTTGGTGTCCAGGGTCAGGACCACGTGGTACCAGCGCTGGTTGATCTCGTCGTAGTAGCAGCTGGGGTCGGTCAGGGCCGGCCCGGAAACAAGCGTCGTCCGGTCGACCTGCGCCGGGTAGCCGTAGAAGGTGTTGAGGTCGGTGGCCGCGCTTTGGGGGGTGCCATCGGTTCCGTACACGCGCAGCACGTCGTTGACCGTCTCCAGGACAAAGCCGTTGCCGGCGCAGAGCCCCTGGTCGGGTGGCTCCAGGCTGAACTGGTTGCCACCGTTTGCGGACCGCTGGTCGACATGGTTGAGGCCCCGAAAGGACTGGACTAAGTCCGGGGTTGCGGCGCTGACGGGTGTCGCTGCCACGGCCGGCGGCGGAGGGGCTGCCGCCGGTGCTTTCGCCGTGCCGGGGCGCCTCGACAAGCTGCGGTTCACCAGGCCTGCGCGTCTCGCGGCTGCGTCAATCGAGGCGCGATCAACGCTCTGGCTGGCAGCGGCCCGCGATGTAACCGCCGAGGAAAGCGAGGCCGTCCCTGAGCGCAGAACGTTCTGAACGGTGAGCTGGCCGACCGAGGCGGCGGCTTTGCCCGAGGGCGGCGCGGCGGAGGCGGGCGACATCGTGAGGACGCCGGCGACCAGCGCACCCACGCCCGCAATACCAAGAGCTCGCCGCTTGTTCAATCCCACCCTCCGCTTGTCTCCGCCGGCTGCGCACCGGCTCAGCCTGAGCAGGGTACCGGAAGCGCTAGAAGGCGTCCAGGATGATGCGACCGAACGTCGCCAGGTCCTCGCCGATCAGGTCGGTTTCCTCCTGCAAGAGCTCCAGGATGGTCGCCGCCGCCAGGTCCTTGTGAACGCCGGCGCTGACCTGGGCGGCCAGCGACCGCAGCCGGTAGGTGTGGTCGGGCTCGTCGGAGCGCTCGCCCAGGAGTGCCTCGAGCCCCTCCAGCTGGACGTAGTGCGACCAGAGCTCGGTCTCCTTGGCGCCGCTCTCCGGCGAGTCCGAGACGTGCAGGCAGTTGACGCCGCCATAGATCCCGAAGCGCTCCCGGATCGAGCCAGGCCGAGCTTCCTGGATACGCGTCTCGCCGAGGTCGTAGCGCAGGCGCTCCAGCGCCGGTGGGTCGGCCTCGATCTTGCCGACGACGACGGGCAAGGCGCTCATGAAGTCGACGAGCCAGGGAAAAAAAGGCCGGCTTTGCAAAAAGTCGTAGTGGCGCTGGATCAGTTCTTCAGGTGGGTGAAACCAGCGCAGGCCTTTCAAGCGGATGTCCTCGCGATTCTTGAGAAACCTCCAAATAGCGGCCCGCGGAGCCAGCCGGTAGGCCGCGTCGGGCTTGAAGATGAGCAGCGCTGCGACGACGCCATCGGTCATCCGGGCTTCTCCGGATCCGTGTCCTTGTCGCGCTCGCCCGGCGTGAAGAACCTGGCCTCCCGCAGCTTGTCCGGTAGGTGCTGCTGGTCCGCCACGCCGCCCGGGAAGTCGTGCGCGTACTTGTAGCCCTTGCCGTGGCCCATCTGGCGAGCCAGGCGGGTTGGCGCATTGCGCAGGTGGAGCGGAACCGGCAGGTTCCCGGTGCGCTGGATCGCCTCGCGGGCGGCGCCGTAGGCGCTGCCAACCGAGTTGGATTTGGGGGCTCGAGCGAGGTAGAGGGCGGCTTCCGTGAGCGGGAAGAGCGCCTCCGGCAAACCGATGAAGTGCGCGGCCTGCTGGGCCGCCACTGCCACCGAGAGCGCCTGGGGATCGGCCAGGCCTACGTCCTCGCTGGCCAGGATCACAAGCCGCCGGGCGATGAAGTTGACGTCCTCGCCCGCCTCCAGCATGCGGGCCAACCAGTAGACGGCCGCATCGGGATCGCTGCCCCGGACGCTCTTGATCAGCGCCGAGACGATGTCGTAGTGCTGGTCGCCGAGGCGGTCGTAGAGAAGGTGGCCTTCCTGGAGCGCCTCCCGCACCTGGTCCAGGCCGACAGGAGCGCTCCCGGCCAGGCTTGACGCGGTCTCCAGCGCGTTGAGCGCGATCCGGGCGTCGCCGCGGGCGGTCTCGATCAGCGCCGCCAGCGCCGCCGGCTCGAGGCTGGCGCCGAGCTCCCCGACACCTCGCTCGATGATCTTTCGGAGCTCCTCCTCGTCGAGCGCCTCGAGGCGGAACACGCGGGTCCGCGAGAGGAGGGGTGCGATGACTTCGAAGGACGGGTTCTCGGTGGTGGCTCCGATCAGCGTCACCGTGCCGTCCTCGACGTGCGGCAGGACGGCGTCCTGCTGCGCCTTGTTGAAGCGATGGAGCTCGTCGATGAAGAGGACGGTGCGGCGCCCGGCCCGGCGGGCCTGCCGGGCCTCCGCGATGATCCTGCGGAGGTCGGCAACGCCGGAGGTCACGGCGCTGATGTTGACCTGCTGCGCTCCGACCGCCCGGCTCAGGAGATGGGCGATCGTGGTCTTGCCACTGCCCGGGGGTCCCCAGAGGACCAGGCTGGGCAGGCCGCCGGACTCGGCCAGCTCCTTCAGGACCCGGACGACCCGCTCCTGGCCGACCACGTCGTCGAACGAAGCCGGCCGGAGGCGGGCCGCCAAAGGCTCCTTGAGCTCGATCTCGGCGCCGGCCTGCCCGAAGAGGTCGGGCTCTATATCCACAGCGCCAGTTTGAGCGCAAGGGCGGCACCGCCTTGGAACCGCCCTTGCCAGAGGAACTGCTAGGGGCCGGTCAGGAAGGTCGCGCCGCCGATTCCGGCCGAGGTCACGCCCGGCGACCCGTTGCACTGGGTCGGGTCGGCCTGGAAGGTGAGCGTCCCGGTGGCGTTGTCACCTGCGTACCGTGTCGTCGTGATGGTCTCGGAGGTGGGCTGGCCCGGCAGCGGGTTGATCGCCGAGAGCGTCACGCTCGAGATGACCGTGCCCTGGAGTAGCACGGCCGCCGCCGCGGAGTTGGTCGAGTACTGGATCACCGTCGTCGTGGCGTCGGCCCAGGTGATGATCGCGGTCCCGGAGGTGGTGCCGTTGGCGCAGGTCCCGTTTCCGGACGGCACGGGCTCCTGGAACATTTCACCAGCGGCTCCGGCCACCGCCTGACCGGCTGACACGGTCCCGGTCGCCGGTGAGCCGGCTACCGAGGACTGGCAGCTCGAGAGGGTTCCCGAGAAGTTGTAGGTGAAGGGGCCCGCGGTGTTCGTGAGGCCGGGGCTGAAGCTGGCCGTGCCCTGGAGCTGGCAGCCGCCTCCGGAGGCGGCGCTCGCCGGGCTCGCTACCACGAACACGGCGAGGGCGAGGACGGGGACGACGGCGACCGAAAGGAGCCTGCGTAGCAAGACTGATACCTCCTGCGCGATGAAGATCCCAGCCCTACTGGTTCCCCTGGCAGCCCCCCTAACCTGGGTCCCCACCACTATAACGTTTCCTTATAGACAGGGGCGACTGGCGTGGGTTTCCCTATCGAGCGAAGGTCTTTCGGCCCTGAACAAGTGCTTAAATACGCGCCTCAAGAATTTGATGGCCACGTCCACGACCTGCTCCGCCTGCGGCGCGACCTTCGCCGAAGGCGCTCTCTACTGCCAGAACTGCGCGACGCCCCGCGAAGACCCGAACACGCGCGCGCTCTTCGTCGTGGATGGCACCACGGGCCTCTTCAACTCCACCTTCACCGCTGCGCTGGTCGACCACGAGACGAGCCGCGCGGTCCGCTACCACCGGCCACTTACGATCCTGGTCGGAATCGTCGACCACGTCGAGTTCATCCAGCAGGACCTGGGCGAGGCGAAGGCGATCGAGCTCTTCCGCGAGCTCGGCGACGTTTTGAGCCACGCGATCCGCGACATCGACACGGTCGGCTTCCTCGGCGACAGGTTCTGCTTCGTGCTGCCCGAAACCGACCAGTCGGGCGCGATGGTCGCCGCCGAAAAAATCATGCACGCGGTCGCAGCCAATGAGTTTGCAGCGGGCGCGGGCCAGTGGGGCCGGCTCACGCTGAGTCTCGGCTCCGCCAGCGTCAACCCGGACCGGATGGGGCGCCAGGACCTGGTCGCGACGGCCACCCAGGCCCTGCTCGAGGGACGCCAGGACGGCAGCAACCGGGTGCACCTCGCCAACGCGATGATCTGAGCCGGGCGCGACAAGCTAGCTTGTAACGCGTTGGCGACCGTTTACCTGATCCGCCACGCGGATGTCGAAAACCCCCGTGGCGTCCTCTACGGCCACCTCGAAGGCTTTCCGCTGAGCAGTCGCGGCCGGGAGCGCGCCAAGGCGCTCGGCGAGAGCTTGCGCTCGAGCGGCATCCGGCACATCGTCTCGAGCCCGCTCGAGCGCGCTCGGGAGACGGCGGAGGTAATCGCCTCCTTCCTCCCGGGATCCGAGATCGAGATCGAGCCGGAGCTCCGCGAGGCCGAGTTCAGCCGCTACCTGCAAGGTCTGCGGTACTGGCAGATCCCGCTCCTGCGGCCGCGCTGGTACCTGCACAAGTTCGTGCGCCGCGGGATGGTTCCCGACGACGAGACGATCGAGGCGATGGGCGGGCGCATCCTGGAGGTGGCGCGCCGCCTGGCGCGAGAGCATCCCGCCGAGGCCTCCGCCATCGTCAGCCACGCCGACCCGATCCAGGCGGCCTGGATCCTGCTCGACAGCCGGCCGCACAACGAGCGAGAGATGTACCGCAAATCCGTCGATCGGGCGGGGCTGCTGAAGGTCGACTTCGAGGCCGACCGGCCGGTGCGCTGGGAGTACATCAAGCCGCCGCTCGTCGAAGGCGAGCCCGCGCGCAAGAAGGCATCCTAGGGCGGGCCGGCCGGCCGTTTGTGCTTGCGGGCGAGGAGCCCGGCCGCACCCGCGGCCACCGCCGCAGCACCGATCGCCGCCGCGACACCGAGACCCGCGTCCGCGGCCCGAGGCGGGCAGAGAGCCCGCGCGGCAGGCACCGTCCCGGCCTGGCCTGACCGCGGTACCGGCTGCGCCAGCAGGTCTCCAAACCAGCCGGTCGGAGTACCGGAGCAGCCGCTCAGCGGCCGCTCCCGGTAGTCGATGAAGGACGGCTCCGGGTGGGCGAAGTCGAAGACGTCCTGAAAAGGGTCGGCGAGCCGGTCCCGGCTTGTCATCGGTTCCAGGCCGAAGGTGCGCTCGATGAGCGCCAGGGTTGAACAGTGGTCGTAGACCGAGGAGCTGATGTGGCCGGGCTTGGCGTAGGGCGACGCGACGATGCAGGGAACCCGGAATCCGAGTCCGAACTCGTCCACCTGCGGCGGTCGCACGTGGTCGTAGAAGCCGCCGTTCTCGTCGTAGTTGAGCACGAAGGCGGCGTTCTTCCACTGCGGTCCGGAGGCGACGGTGTTCAGAGCCAGCGCCGTGAATCGCTCGCCCCAACGCACGTCGTTGTCCGGGTGCTCATCGACCGGCTCCTGGGTAACCACCCAGCTCACCGGCGGCAGCCGCCCGGCGGCGGCGTCGTCGACGAGCTCGCTGAACGGCCTCTCCGTCCGAGGATCGTCTCGCTGTCTCGGGAAGTAGTGGACCTGGTGCTCGGCGAAGGCAGGCAGGTTCGCGCAGTAGCACTTCCATTCGATGCCGGCCGCGTCGAGGCGGTCCGGGAGACTGAGCGGCGGAACCGTCGCCGTCGACAGCGTCGAGTTCTCGCGCACCATGCCCGGGTCCCCCGCGATGCTGATCACGCGGTTCATGTCAGTCGGTCCGAGGGCCGAGCAGAAATAGCGGTCGCAGAGCGTGAATCGGTTGGCGAGCGCCCAGTAGTAGGGGAGGTCGGCGCCCGTGTAATAGATCAGGCCCTTGCGCTCCCAGAGCGCGACCAGGTCGGTCACGCCCTGCACCTCGGCGTCGAAGACCCCTCGGGCCGCTGCGATCCCGTGGCTGGGGTCGATCTGGCAGTACGTTCCGGCGTGCGTCAGGGGTGCGCAATCGGGCAGTCCGTCGACGCCTGGAAAGAGGCCGAAGTAGTGGTCGAAGGAGCGGTTCTCCTGCATCAGGAGGATGAAGTTCTGGATCGGGGTGTCGCGGGCCCGGCCGATCCTCACCGCAGGGAAGGTGAGCGCCGCCGCGGCAGCTCCGGCGCCCGCCAAAAGCAGCTCTCGGCGGGTCAGCACCGCCGCCTATCATCCGCGAGGTGACCTCGGGACGCACGTTTCCCCCTGGTTTCCTCTGGGGGACGGCGACCGCCGCGCACCAGGTCGAGGGGGACAACAAGGGGAACGACTGGTGGGAATTCGAGCAGCAGCCGGGCCGGATCTCGAACGGCGACCGCTCCGGCCTCGCCAACGACTCCTACAACCGCTACCGCGAGGACTTCTCGCTCCTACGCGAGATGAACAACAACGCGCACCGGCTTTCGATCGAGTGGTCCCGTGTGGAGCCTCAGGAAGGCGAGTTCGACAGCCGCCAGCTGCGTCACTACCGCGACGTGCTGGGCGAGCTGCGCGAGCAAGGGATGCGCCCGATGCTGACCCTTCACCACTTCACGAACCCCGCCTGGTTCGCCCGTAAAGGCGGCTGGGCCGCGAGCGGGGCGCCGGCCGCCTTCTTGCCGTTCGTGCGCAGAGTTGTCGACGAGCTGGGCGACCTGGTGGAGCTCTGGTGCACCATCAACGAGCCCAACATCTACGCGACGCAAGGCTGGGTCTTCAACGCCTGGCCGCCGGGCCGGACCAACGACATCCGCTCGCTCTGGCGGGTTCTGGCGAACCTCCGGCAGGCCCACGAGGAGGCCTACGCCGAGATCAAGCGGCGCTGGCCCGAGCGGCCGGCGGGGCTCGTCCACAACCGCTTTCTGCTGACGCCGTACAACCGCAAGAACCCGCTGGATCAGCTCGTCGCGCGCGCCGGCAGCCTGGCCATGGACAACTGGCCGGTCGCGGCGGGACGGCTGCAGCGAACAGTTGCCGCGAGCGGGGACTTTGTCGGCCTGAACCACTACTCCGGCCGGCTGGTTCGCTTCGATCCGCGCCATCCGGGCCAGCAGTTCGCCTTCCAGCAGAACCCTCCCGGCTACCGGGTGAGCGACTTCGGCGACGCGGTCGTCCCCGAGTGGATGCACGAATCTCTCGTCGACCTGAAGAGCCTGGGGAAGCCGGTCTACATCACCGAAAGCGGCATCGCCACGCACGAGGACGCCTGGCGCGAGGACTTCCTAAAGGAGATTCTCGCGGAGGTCTTGCGGGCGATCGCCGATGGAGTCGACGTGCGTGGCTTCTTCCACTGGACGGCGATCGACAACTTCGAGTGGTCCCGGGGCTGGACCGTCCAGTTCGGGCTGATCGGGATGGATCCCGTCACGCTGGAGCGGAAGCCCAAGCCGAGCTCACGGCTTTACGCCCGAATCGCCAACGAGAACGCGATCGTAGACTGACGGCGTGAGGTTGGGCCTGACGGTCCCCTACGCGGACTTCATCCCTCGCGAGATGACCGTCGCGTTCGTCAAGGAAGCCGATCGCCTGGGCTACGACACGCTCTGGGTGCCAGAGGCATATGGATGGGACGGGTTCACGACGCTGACCCAGTTCGCCTGCGCCACGCAGCGGATCAAGCTGGCGACGGGAATCGTCAACGTTTTCAGCCGTTCACCCGCCTTGCTCGGGCAGACGGCCGCCTCCCTGGACATGATCAGCGGCGGCCGCTTCGTGCTCGGCCTGGGCACTTCCGGGCACCAGGTCGTGGAGGGCTGGCACGGCGTCAAGTACGAGCGTGGCGTCCGCCGGATGCGGGAGACGGTCGAAATCGTGCGGCTGGTGTTGGCGCGCGAGCGTGTGCGCTACGACGGCGAGGTCTTCCAGCTGGACATGGGCCTGAAGCTCATCACGCACCCGCTGCGGGCCGAGATCCCCATCTACCTGGCGACGCTCACGCCGACGGGGATCGCCCTGGCCGGCGAGGTGGCAGACGGCTGGCTGCCGACCTGGTTCTCGCCGTCGCACTACGAGAAGGTGCTGAAGCCTGAGCTGGCGAAGGGCGCGGCGCGCGCCGGCCGCGACGTCGCGGACGTCGCGATCTGTCCCTTTGTCTCGGTCGTCGTGACCGACGACGTGAAGGCGGGCCGGGATTCGGTGCGCCCGCATATCGCCCTCTATGTCGGCGGGATGGGGTCCCGGGAGAAGAACTACTACAACCAGCTCTGGCGGCGGTACGGCTTCGACGAAGAGGCGGGCCGGATCCAGGACCTCTATCTCGACCGCCGGAAGGACGAGGCGATCGCCCTGGTCAGCGACGAGATGGTCGACCTGGTCGCCTTCGTCGGCCCCGCGCAGGAGTGCCGTGAGCGCCTGCAAGAGCTCGAAAAGATGGGCGTCAGCGAGGTCGCGATGGCCTTGACCGTCCCGGACAACGACCCGGCGGCGACGCTGGCCGCTCTCGAGGCAATGGCCCCCGCATGATTCGGTGGGTCGTCCTTGTCGGGATAGTGGCCGGCTGCGTCGGCTATCTCGTTTACAGCGCGACCGGCACGCAGGCCGAGTACTACCGGACCGTCGCCGAGGTGAAGGGCAACCCCGGCGGCGCCGACTCCAGGGTGCTCGGCACCGTCCAGAACGACGTCCAGCGTCTGGACGGCGGCCTCGAGGTCCACTTCACGGCAGCCCAGGAGGGCGTCGACATGCCTGTCGACTTCAAGGGCCAGCTGCCCGACATCTTCCGGCCGGGCATCCAGGTCGTGGTCGAAGGCCGGATGGGCGCCGACGGCGTCTTTCACGCCCGGACGCTCCTGGCCAAGTGCCCGTCCCGCTTCACGGCGGCTCCCGCGGCCTGAGCCGGTGCTGCTAGCCGAGCTCGGGGCCGGCGCCCTCCTGGCGGCCTTCGCCCTCGCCGGGTTCGCCGCGATCGTCGGGCTTTGGTCGGGCTTCCGCCGGCAGCCGCTGCTGGCCCTGGTCGCCCGCCGCGCCTTCTGGGGCGCCGGGGCCGGAGTGATCGCCGCCTCCTTGGCCCTGGAAGCCGGCTTCCTGACGCACGACTTCACCATTTACTTCGTCGCCGCCCACAGCGACCTGCGCATGTCGGGCCCACTCCTGGCCGCAGCCTTCTACGGCGGGCAGGAGGGCTCCCTCCTCTACTGGACCCTGGTCCTGTCGGTGATCGGCGGCGTGTCCCTGGGGGCTGCCGGCAGCGGCCGGCTGGGCGCCTACGCGACCGGCGTGCTGGCGAGCATCGAGGCGTTTTTCCTGGCGGTCCTGACGCTGGTCGCCAGCCCTTTTGTCACCCTCAACCCGGCGCCCCCCGACGGCTTTGGGCTGAACCCGCTGCTGCGCGACAGCGGCATGCTGATCCACCCGCCTTTCCTGCTCGCGGGGTTCGCCGCCTTCGGCATCCCCTTCGCCTTCGCCCTCGCGGCGCTCCTGGCAGGCGACGCCGACGCGGCCTGGATCGCCCAGACCCGCCGCCTTGCGCTGCTCGCCTGGGGACTGCAGGGCGCCGGTCTGACGCTGGGCATGTGGTGGGCGTACCACGTGCTCGGCTGGGGCGGCTACTGGGGGTGGGACCCCGTCGAGAACGTTGCGCTGCTGCCCTGGCTGGCGACCACCGCCTACATCCACTCCTCCCAGGTCCAGGAGCGGCGCGGCATGCTCAAGGCCTGGAACTTCGGTCTGGTGATCCTCGCCTTCTGCCTGGCCGTCTTCGGCACGTTCGTGGTGCGCAGCGGAATCATCCAGTCGGTCCATAGCTTCGCCATCAGCGCGATCGGCCCCTGGTTCCTCGGCTTCCTGGCGGTCGCGATCGTGGTCTCCGGCGCGCTGCTGGCGCTGCGCGCCCCGATGCTGCGTGCTGATCGGCGATTGGAAGCCCCGCTCTCCCGGGAGGGCGCCTTCCTGCTCCAGAACCTGCTCTTCATAGGCCTTGCTTTCACCGTGCTGTGGGGGACGGTGCTACCGCTGGTTTCCGGCTTGCTCGAAGGCCGCCAGGCGGTCGTCGGGCCGAGCTTCTACGAGCGCGCAACAGGGCCGCTCTTCGTCGCGCTCTTGGCGCTGCTGGCGGCCGGCCCGCTGCTGCCCTGGAAGCGTGCCGGCACGACCTGGCTGGGGGCGCTGCGGGTGCCCGCCGTGATCGGCCTGGCCGCGGCTGCGGGACTCCTGGCGGGCGGCGTCCGCGAGCCGCTGCCGCTCCTCTTGGGATTCGTCCTCGCGGCGGCGGGGGCGACCTCAGTGATGGAGTTCGTCCGCGGCGGCCGGTTTGCCGCTCGGCTGCCCGGTTCCTGGCCGGCCGCGGCGCTCCGGCTGGCGGCGCGCAACCGGCGCCGGTACGGCGCCTACCTGGCCCACCTCGGCATCGTCGTCGTCGCGGCCGGGATCGCCGGCTCCCATCTCTGGCAGCAGGAGCGGGTGGCCGTTGTGAGGACAGGCGAGACGCTGAGCGTCGGCCGCTACGCGCTCACGCTCGAGGAGACATCACTGGCAGTGATCGACGGCAACCCGACCTACACAGCGGTGCTCGGCGCCGGTGACGGGCAGCTGGTCGCCCGCCGCACCGTCTATCCGACTTTCGGCGGCCAGTCGGCGACGCAGGTCGCCATCCGGAGCACAGCCCTGGAAGACCTTTACGTCGTGCTGGCCGACGGCACCACGCCTGGCCAGGTCACGCTGGTCGCCTTCGTCAACCCGCTTGTCAGCTGGATCTGGGCGGGAGCCGCCCTCCTCATCGTGGGCACGCTCCTGGGCAGCTGGCCCGGCGGCGGCCGTGAGCCCGCGCGCCTGCGCCTGCCGGCCAGCCTGCCGGCGCCGGCCGGAGGCGCCGAGTGACGCGTGTCGTGGTCGCGCTGCTTGCGATCCTGGCGGGCGCGGCTCTGGGCGCCGGCGTCGCCCGGGCCTGGGTGGTCGCGACCCCGATCTCGCCCCAGCTGGCCGTCGAGCAGCGCCTGCTCTGTCCCCAATGCACGGGCACCAGATTGGACGTCTGCGACCAGCCCATCTGCCTGGACATGAAGGCCGACATCAGGCGCCGGCTGGCAGCGGGCGAGCCGGCCGACTCGATAGTCGGCCACTACAGGTCGGTCTACGGTCCTGGCATTCTGGCTGCGCCGCCTGAGGCGGACCCGACCTTCTACCTGCCCTGGCTCGTCGTGGCGGCAGCGCTGCTGGCCCTCGTCGGTGTCTTCGCGCGGAGGCGACCGACACCGATCCCTGCCCTCCCGGCCGTCCCCTTATCGCGCCTGGTCGATGAAGAGCTGGCCGCCTGGAGACAGGGAGGGAGCAGCTGATGCTGTGGGTGGCGACCGGCGTCCTCCTGCTCGTGCTGCCGTTCCTGCTCTGGCCGCTCCTTTTCCCTCCCCCTGGGGGGGAGAGGCTCGACTCGCCTCCCCCTCGGGGGGAGGGCAGGGAGGGGGTCGCCGGGGCCACTGACCGCGAGCAGGTCCTGCACGCCATCGAGGAGGTCGAGCTGGACGCGGCTTCGGGCCGGCTGGACCAGGCCGAGGCGAGCCGCCGCCTGGCCGAGCTCCGGGTGGAAGCCGAGGAGGTTCTCCGGAGAAAGTGAAGGCGATCGCCGCGCGGGGCCTGGTCCAGCGTTTCGGCAAACGCGCGGTGCTGAGCGGGATCGACCTCGACCTGGAGGCAGGCGAGGCCCTGGCGGTGCTCGGCGAGAACGGCTCTGGCAAGACCACCCTGCTCCGGCTCCTCGCTACAGCGGCGACACCTGCCGCCGGCCAGCTCAGGATCTTCGGCCTCGATCCCCGCGCCGAGCGGGGCGTGCTGAGGCGCCGGATCGGCTTCCTCGGGCATGCGGCAGGCGTCTACCCAGTGCTCACCGCCCGCGAGAACCTGGAGTTCTTCTGCGACCTGCACGGCGTCAGCCGGCGCCGGGCCGGCGAGCTGCTGGAAGAGGTCGGCCTGGCCGCGGTGGTCGGCAAGCGGGCGGTCGAGCTGTCGCGTGGCATGCTCCAGCGCCTGGCTCTGGCCCGCGCGGTCATCCATGCCCCTGACCTGCTCGTGCTCGACGAACCGGACGCCGGCCTCGATGAGCAGGGACGAGGGCTGCTGGCCAGCTTCGGGCGCGGGCGGACGCTCGTGCTGGCCACGCACGACCGGGAGCTGGCCAAGCAACTCTGCGGAAGGTCACTGGAGCTGGTGGCTGGGAAAAGCACGGGCAACCGGCCTCATCTGGAGGTGGTCGGATGACGGCCTTCCTGCGTGTCATGGGCGCCGTCGCCGGCAAGGACTTGCGGACGGAGCTGCGGTCGCGGGAGATGCTGCCGTCGCTGGCGCAGTTCGTGATCCTGGCCCTGCTGATCGCCAACTTCGGCTTCGACGTCGGCCAGGCCGGACCCGGCGTGATCGCGCCGGGCGTCCTCTGGCTGGCCCTCGTGTTCGCCGGCCTGGTCGCCTTCGGTCGCACGTTCGCCGCCGAGCGCGACCAGAGCTCGCTGGAATCGCTGCTGCTGACCCCCGCGAGCCGCGCCGCCATCTTCCTGGGCAAGGCGCTGGCCGCGGCCATCCTCCTGCTCGCCTGCGAGGTCGTCTTGGTGCCAGGTCTGGCCCTCTTCTTCGGGACGCCGATCGCCTCGCCGACCCTGGTCGGAGCGCTGGCACTGGCCACGGTGGGGATGGCGGCCCTGGGCTGCCTCTTTGCGGCGCTGGCGGCGCAGACGCGGGCGCGCGAGCTCTTGCTGCCCGTACTGGCGCTGCCACTTTGGATCCCCTTCGTGGTCGTCGGGGGGCGGGCGGTGCAGATCGCGATGGGAGCGCAGGGAGCCGGCGGACCGGCGCTCGGGCTGCTGCTCGACTTCGACATACTCTTCGTCGTCGTGGCCTCGCTGGCGGCCAGGTTCGTCCTCGATGACTAGGCCACTCTCCATCGCTGCCGCCCTCGCCACTCTCGCGATGGCCGGCGCGGGCGCGATGATCTTCCTCTACGCGCCCCGGGACGCCCTCGAGGGCGAGCCGCAGCGCATCTTCTACCTACATGTGTCCGCCGCGATCGCCGCTTACGTGGCTTTCGCCCTGGTGCTCGCCGGCGGAGTGGTCTATCTCTGGTCGGAGAGCGCCGCGGCCGACCGCCTGGCCCGCGTCAGCGCCGAGGTCGGCCTGCTCTTCACCACCATCACCCTGGTCATGGGCAGCCTCTGGGCAAAGCCGATCTGGGGCGCCTACTGGACCTGGGACGCCCGCCTCACCTCGACGCTGGTGCTCTGGATGATGTACGCGGCTTACCTGCTGGTGCGCCGGATCGCCGCACCCGGGCGCCAGGCCGCCCGGTTCGCGGCCGTGGTCGGGATCATCGCCTTCATCGACGTCCCGATCGTCCACTTCAGCGTCGACTGGTGGCGGACCCAGCACCCGCAGTCCGTGATCAACGCGCCGGGCGGCCCGGCGCTGCCGCCGGAGATGTTGGTCACCTTCGCCGTCACCGCCCTGGCGGTGCTTCTGCTGACCGGCGTCCTGATCGCCGTCCGCTACCGGATCGAGGCGCTCCGCGAGCAGGTGGCCGGCCTGGTCGAGGAGGCGGAGGCGGCTTGAACGGCTACCTCTTTGCGGCCTACGCGATCGCGATCGTCCTGCTCGGCGGCTACGTCGTCTACATTGCGCGGCAGCTGGCCGGGCTGCGCGACGAGCTCGACGAGCTGAAGCGCGGCCGCGACTAGCCGGCAGACGCCGTACCTGATCGTCGGTGCCGGGCCGGCTGCTGACGCCGCCGCGGCTGGGTTACGGGACGGGGGCTACGAAGGGCGGATCGTGATGGTCGGGTCGGAGGCGATCCGCCCCTACGACCGGACGCACCTGTCGAAGGGGTACTTGACTGGCAAGACAGAGCTCGAGCGGCTGCCGCTTCGCGCGCCGGAGCACTACCGGGACCTCGCGATCGAGCTGGAACTGGGCCGGCGTGTGGTCGGGGTGGACGTCGCCGCCCGGCGTGCGCTCCTCGATGGCGGCCAGGAGCTCGAGTGGGGGGCGTTGCTTCTGGCCACCGGCGGCGAGCCTCGCCAGCTGCCGCTGCCTGGCCTCGAGGGGGCGCTTTACCTGCGCGAGATCGCCGACTCGGACCAGCTGCGGGCCGAGCTGCGAGGGGGCGGGCGGATCTCGATCGTGGGAGCCGGCTTCATCGGCTGCGAGGTGGCGGCGGCAGCTCGCGAGTTGGGCGTAGAGGTCGACCTCTACGAGCGCTTCGAGCAGCCGCTAGAACGCGTGCTGGGACGCGAGCTGGGCGCTTTCTACGCGGA
>Ga0209059_1000052_pt1 | contig 45087 bp, 33 predicted proteins | sample GraSoiAngelo_151_FD_186165 | JGI IMG/M metagenome (GOLD analysis project Ga0209059, IMG submission 186165) | Grasslands soil microbial communities from the Angelo Coastal Reserve, California, USA - 14_1009_12_20cm (SPAdes) (version 2) | ecosystem: Environmental > Terrestrial > Soil > Grasslands ...
GGGAATCGCCTCCACCCGCACCTGGGGCGAGTCCGCTCCCATCCGCATGATGGCGCCCTTGCCGCACGTCTTCTCGATCTGCGTGATCGCCAGGTTGAGCGCCTTGCGGCGCTCCTCCGTCAACCTCGGAGCTTCGTTTTCCGCCGCCATGAGTGTCCTCGACATGGGTTGGGAGCCTCCGCGTGAGAGGCCCGAATATATACCGAAGCCCCGGCTAGCGCCAGCCGGGGCGGAACGCGTCTGCCACGTGCTCCAGCTGGCCGTCCACGATCGCGATGCAGTCGAAGCGGTAGATGTCGGCGGGCTTGCCGAACCGGTCCACCCACACGCGCGCCGCCTTCACCAGCTCGCGGCGCTTGGCGCCCGTGACCGCCTCGAGCGGGCTGCCGAACGCCGTCCCGCGGCGGGTTTTCACTTCCACGAAGCTGACCAGGTTTCCCTGGCGGGCGATCAGGTCGATCTCGGTGTGACCCAGGCGAAATCGATGCGCCACTATGTGGCACCCGCGCGACAGGAGGTAGCGGATCGCCTGCTCCTCCCCCGCCAGGCCTCGCCGCTGGCGCTCGTCCTTCCAGTCCGCCGGATCGCTCCGCAGCCCGCTCTTCACGCGGTGCAAGCTAATAGCTTCGCCCGGCGCGAGCGAACCATTTCGTTGCGAGTGGTGTGAGTTTGTTGCGAACCTGGCGGGAGGTTGGGGAGGACGGGGGAGGTTGGGGCAGGTTGGGGCAGGTTGGGGCAGGTTGGGGCAGGTTGGGGCAGGTTGCCTCGTCAGCGGGACAACCTCCCCCAACCTCCTCCAACCTCCCCAACCTCCTCTTTAGTGCCCGAACACTTTCGTGAGCCCGACGATCCCTCCCGTGATGCTCACCAGGACCCACAGGAAGCGCAGGTTGTCGCCCATGCCGGCGCCTTCCTTCGGCACCATCAGCTGATCGCCGTCCTGCACGTTCAGGTCGTCGAGCGTGCGCCCCTGCGCAACGGCCTGAGCGAGGTCCTTGCCGTCCAGAAGGCGGTCCCCGCCCCGTTCCAGCCGCATTTTGCCCGGCTTCGCGGTCGGGAGCGTGCCCCCGGCGGCCATGAGCGCGTCGGCCACGAGGGCATCCGCCGGCACGGCGTAATAACCGGGCCGCACCACTCCTCCCTGCACCGACACCCGGACCAGCGCACGGGCCCGAACCGCGGGGGTCCGCAGGTACTGGGACAGCTGTTGCACGAGGTAGCTCTGCAGCTCGGAGCGCAGCACGCCGCGCAGCGGGATCTCGTGGTTGACCGGCGAGGGCAGCGCCACGGTGCGCGCCGTCGTGACCGTGAACGTGTCGCTCAACGCCGGCTCGCTGTCCACGCGCAGCCAGACGCGCTCACCCGCCTGAAAGTCCCCTTCCGCCAGGCGGGCCCGGATCGCTCCCGCGCGGACAGTATCGCCGGCCGCGGCGATGCGCTGCGCCGAATCGAGCAGGGTGGCTCGGGAAGCCAGGGGGTGGCCCGCCGTCAGCTCGCGCGGGGGCGGGGGGGGAGCCACCGGTGGCGCCTGGTCCTCCTGCCCCGTGGCGGGCCGCGCCGCGGCCAGCCACGCCAGTCCCACCAGCACCGCGCCACGCCGCCACCGGTTCGTTGCCTGGCTCATGACCGACCCCACAGCACGCCCGCCGACCCAGGGCGGCGTTGCCCGATGGCGCCGTTGCCTTCCGCATACGCCGCTGCATCGTAGGTGTAGTAGCGGTACGCCCCGTACGGCCGGACATCGTTCAACACGGCGCCCAACACCCGCACCGGCAGCGTGTCGAGCACATCCAGCTTCGCGGCCGCGAGGTCCAAGTCGGACACGCCGGCCCGCAGCACGATCAGCACGTTGCCCGTCCGCGTCGCCAGCACGTAGGGATCCACGCCGACGGCGAGCGGCGGACTGTCGACGAGCACGACGCCGCACTCCTCCCGCACACGATCGATCAGATCGGTCATCACGTCCGAGCTCAGCAGCTCCGGCGCGCTCGGCCGGCGCGCCCCGCACCCGATGAACGACAGGTTCGGGTGGCGCGTGGCCTGGACGACGGTCTCGAACGGCAGGTCGCCCGCGAGGAAATCCACCAGACCCGGCTCCCGGTGCAGGCCCAGCATCCGGTGCTGGCCGCCGCGACGCACGTCGCCATCGATCAGCAGCGTGCGAAAGCCCGCGTCGGCGAACGCGAGGGCGAGGTTGCACGACAGGAACGACTTCCCCTCGCCCACGCCCGGGCTGGTCACGGTGACGAGCAGCGGACCCGAGCCCCCGGCGTGGCTCAGTCGCAGCCGCAGCCCGCGCAGCGCCTCGACCACCGGCGCCGCGGCTTCGGCCGTCTTGCCGTTGCCGAGGTGGCGCCAGTCGAACCGGGGCACGGCGCCCAGAATGGACAGCCGCATCTGGTGAGTCACGTGTTCCGGGTAGCGAACCTTGTGATCGAGCCCGTCGAGCATCACCACGCCGAACACGGCCAGCCCCAGGCTGAGCACGAACGACGCGCAGGCGAGCAGCGGCGTCAAGTTCCGGTCCGGTCGATCGGGCGCCGTCGCGCGGTCGAGGATGCGGACGTCCGGGAGCGTGCTCACGGCCGCCAGCTGTGTCTGGTTGTAACTCTGTTGCACGGTGGTGAACAGCTGCTCCGCGATCGCAACGTCGCGCTGCAGCCGCGCCTCCTCCAGCGCGAGCGGCGGCAGGTCGTGCAGGTAGCCGAACGCGGCGTCGGCGCGGTGGCTGAGCGCCTCCTCGCGCGCCGCGAGGTCGGCGTCCAGCAGGCGCGCCAGCGTCGGAATGGTGGTCTGCAGCAGGGTGCGCACCTCACCGCGCACCCGCTGTACCGGATCACTCGCGTCCGTATAGCGGTAGCGCAGCGCGCGCAACGTGGCCTGCCTCTGGGTCACCTCCTGCAGCGCGAGCGACAGCTCGGCGGACTTTTGCACGGCGCCGATCGCCTGGAGGGCCTCGATCGGCGGCCCCGAGTCGCCCGTCTGCGCCAACGCACGTTGCAGCGCCTGGCGATCGCGCTGCACCGAGTCCAGCGCCAGCTTGGTGTCGAACGAGCGCTCGAACACCGGGTCGCCGCCCCCCCGCAGGCTGGCCGAAACGGGCGGCGCGCCCTGCCGCAGCACGCCCGCGCTGTGGATGCGGAAGTCGCGCTGGGCCGCTTCCGCCGCCCGCAGGCTGCCCAGGGCGTGCTGGCGCTGCTCGTCCAGAATTCGCCCCAGCTCCACCAGCTTGATGCGCTTCAGGTCGGCGGCGACGACGACCACGCGGTCTGCGATCGCGTTCACCGTGGCCGCCAGCTCAGCGGGCCGGGAGCCCGTGATCTGGATGCGCAGGAAGTTGGCGTCGGTCCCCGCCCGCATCAGCGCGGGGTCGACGTCGGTGCTCACATTGAGCGTCTTCATGAGCTGCCGTGCCGCGTCGGCCGGCGTGCTCAGCGCAAAGTCGACGGAGTGCCCCGCGACGAGCCCACGGGGGGGACTCCAGCTGAACCCGAGGCCCTGCCCGGCAGGCGTGCCCACGGAATCCGTCTGGACCACCCGGCCGCCGTTCTGCAGCGTGAAGGTCCGGCCTTCACGGTCGAGCGTGTACCGATAGGCGCCCGGCACGGGCGTCCCGTCCAGCCGCAGCGTCGCGAGCCCGGACGAATCCGCCGGGTCGCGCGCGCGCAGATACAGCCGCCGCTGGCGTACCACCTCCTCCAGCACGGCGTTCGACTCCACCAGGTCGATCCATCCGGACGGGTTCAGCAGCTCGTCGGCCTCGGACGCGGTTCGCGGGTCGCGCCCCGCAGCCGCTCGGTCCTTGGTCTCGAACCAGAGCAGCGCCGTGGCCGAGTAGGGCGGGTGCAGCAGCCGGCTGGCAAACAGGCCCAGAGCGGTCCCCAGGAGAGTGATCGCGATCACGGTCCACTTCCGCCGCCGAACGGCACCGATATAGTGCTGCCAGTCCGTCTCGCCGGGGGCTCCAGCGCGAGACACGACGTCCCCCGCCGGCAGCGCCGGCGCCCGCATCCAAGCTCCTTCTACCGACGCGACCTCCGGCAGGCGCGACCGCTCTCTCGACATAGCCAGATCAGCGCTGCAAGGGGGATACCGCGGCGCGGCGGGACTCGCCACGGAACGGCGCATCAGTGTCCTCTGATGCGTGAATGCGCCCAATTAGTGCTGCTCTTCTCCCACATGCTACAGAACTGCGGTGTGGCGTCCGAGCCTCACACGGGCCAATGATGGTGATACCGGGCCACTCACCTGTTGAGTGTGTAGCCGACGCCGCGCCCAGTGTGTGAGCATGCATTGTGCAGACAGCGCACTTGTCATGCGCCAAACACTGATGCAGCGGCTCTACCCGTACCGGCGGTCGATCATCCTGGGCGTGCACCTCGTGCTCATCTCCCTGGGATATCTCGCCGCCTACGCCGTGCGCTTCGACTTCGCCATTCCGCCCGAGGAGCTGCACCGCTGGGCGGTGACGCTTCCCTGGCTGCTCATCCCCCGACTGCTGTTCTTCCAGCGCTTCTCCGCCTACAGCGGCTGGTGGCGGTACGTCGGCATGGCGGACCTGGTGAACTTGACCGCCGCGGTGAGCCTGAGCTCGGTCGTCTTCGTCGCCGGTCTGTTCTTCACGGGTGCGTTGAAAGGAATGCCGCGGTCCGTGCCGCTGCTCGACTGGGTGATCGCGATCTTCCTGCTGGGCGGCATCCGGTTCGCGTCGCGTTGGGTGCGCGAGACCGCGCACCCGATGCGCCAGCCGACCCGCGGGCGCCGCACCTTGATAATCGGGGCGGGAGAGGCGGGCGAGCAGCTGCTGCGCCAGATCCAGCACGATCCCCGGGGGCTGCTGCACGTGGTCGGGCTCATCGACGACGCGCCCGACCTGCACGGACGCACGCTGCACGGCGTGCCGGTGGTGGGGGGCACGGAGCGGCTGGGAGAGCTGGTGGGCCGTTTCCAGGTCGAGCTCCTGGCGATCGCCATCCCGTCCGCGTCCGGTGAGGTGATGCGGCGCATCGTCGCGCGCTGCTCCGAAACGGGCGTCGAGTGCAAGATCCTGCCGCCGCTGCAGGACCTGCTGGCGAGCGGTCCGTTACAGCTGCGCCATCTGCGCGAGGTGCGGATCAACGACCTGCTGGGGCGTGACGCCGTGAATCTGGACCTCGGGGCCATGGAGCGGGAGTTCCGCGGCCGCTGCGTGCTGATCACGGGCGCGGGCGGCTCGATCGGCTCCGAGCTCGCCCGCCAGGTCGCCCGCTTCCATCCCCGGCGCATCGTGCTGTTCGAGCGGGCGGAGAGCCCGCTGTACTTCATCTACCGCGAGGTGAGCGAGGCTTGCCCCGGCGCCGAGATCGTCCCGGCGCTCGCGAGCGTCACCAACGCGGATCGGCTCCAGGCAATCTTCGAGACCTGCCGGCCGGACTACGTGTTCCACGCCGCCGCCTACAAGCACGTGCCGATGCTCGAGGCGAACGTGCTCGAAGGCGTGTGGAACAACGTGGTGGGGACGCTGCGCACGGCGCGCTGCGCCGCCCGCAACGGCGTCGGGAAGTTCGTTCTGATCTCCACGGACAAGGCGGTCAATCCGACCAGCATCCTCGGCGCCACGAAACGGGTGGCGGAGCGCATCGTCCTCGAGCTGCCCGCGTACCGGGACGCGGGCACCGATTTCCGCGTCGTGCGCTTCGGCAACGTGCTGGGCTCCGACGGCAGCGTCCTGCCGCTCTTCAACAAGCAACTCGCGGCGGGCGGACCCCTCACCGTCACGCACCCCGAGGTCAAGCGCTACTTCATGACCATTCCTGAAGCGGTGCAGCTGGTGCTGGCCGCCGCCACGCTCCCCGAAGCGGAGCGGCGCATCGCCATTCTCGAAATGGGGCGGCAGGTTCGCATTCTCGACCTCGCCGAGCAGTTGATCCGGCTCTCCGGGTTCGTCCCCTACCAGGACATTCACATCAAGTTCGTGGGCCTGCGGCCCGGCGAGAAGCTGCGTGAGGAGCTCGTGGCCGCGGGCGAGCGCACCGTGCCGACGTCGGTGGACAAGATCCGTCTGATCGAGCGCGACGACGGCGACGGCGCGCTGCTGGGACGCGACCTGCGACAGCTGCTCGCGGTGGCGGCATTGACCGATCACCAGGACATCGTCGCCGCGCTCGGCACCCTCGTCCCGGAGTACCAGCGCGACCACACGGTGCCCCTGGTCCCGGCGCTCGCCGACGCGGAAGGCAACGGTGGGTCCCGGGCACCCCATGAGAGCCTTGCCTGAGCACCGCGCCTCCGGCGGGATCGCCGTCACCCCGCCCGCCCCCGCCCCCGCGCCTATCCCCGCACAGCCCCAGCGGCGGCGCGCCACGTTCCTGCCCTTCGCCCCGCCCCTCGTCGGCCAGGAAGAGATCGACGAAGTGGTGGACACGCTGCGCTCCGACTGGATCACGACGGGGCCCAAGACCCGACGGTTTGAAACCGAGTTCGCCGCCTACCTCGCGGCGCCCGGGGCCCTGGCGCTCAACTCCTGCACCGCCGCGCTGCACACGGCCCTGGTGACGCTCGGCATCGGTCCCGGTGACGAGGTCCTCACCACGCCGATGACGTTCGCCGCGTCGGTGAACGTCATCGAGCACACCGGTGCGCGGCCCGTCCTCGTCGACGTGGAGCCAGACACGCTGAACCTCGACCCGCAACGCCTCGAAGCGGCGGTGACGGCCCGGACCAAGGCCGTCCTGCCGGTGCACTACGCCGGCCACCCCGTCGACCTGGACGCGATCCGCGAGGTCGCGGAGGCGCACCGGCTCGCCGTGATCGAGGACGCCGCTCATGCGCTGCCCGCCCGCTACAAGGGCCGTCTCATCGGATCGGGACCGAACCCCGTCGCCTTCAGCTTCTACGCCACCAAGAACCTGACGACCGGCGAGGGCGGCATGCTCACAGCCGAGCCCGCGCTGCTCGACCGGGCCCGGGTCGTGAGCCTGCACGGCATGAGCCGGGACGCATGGCGTCGTTACGACCAGGGCGGCACCTGGCACTACGACATCCTGCTCCCCGGCTTCAAGTACAACATGACCGACATCCAGGCGGCGCTCGGACTGCGGCAGCTCGAGAAGCTGGCATCGTTCCAGCGCCGCCGTCGGCAGGTGGTCGCGCGCTATGCCGAGGGCTTCGCCGACCTGGACGCCCTCGAGCTGCCGGTCGAGCGGCCCGACGTGGAGCACGCCTGGCACCTCTACGTGCTGCGCCTCGTCCCCGAGACGCTGCGCGTCGACCGCGACCGCTTCATCGCGGAGCTCGCGGCCCGTCACATCGGGACGTCGGTCCACTTCATCCCGATCCATCTCCACCCTTATTATCGCGACCGCTACGGCTACGCTGCTCAGAGCTTCCCCGTCGCCTGGAGCAACTACGGCCGGCTGCTGAGCCTGCCGCTCAATCCCCGGCTCACAGACGACGATGTCACCGACGTGATCGAGGCCGTACGCGACGTGGTGCGGGTGAACCGGCGATGAAACCGCTGCGCTTTGCCTGGGTCGGATTCCACACCGAGGGCGGTCCGGCGTTCGAGGCCCTGATGCAGGCCGGTGCCCCGATCCACGGCGTGATCACGCTCACGCCCGAGCGGCGGGCGCGCCGCTCCGGCGCGATCGACTACGGTCCGCTGTGCGCGCGTTACGGCGTGCCGCTGCACGAAGTCGCCGACATCAACGGCCCGGACGGTCTCGCCGCGCTCGGCGCCATTCAGCCCGACGTCGCGTTCGTGATCGGCTGGAGCCAGATCGTCCGCCCGCCCGCGCTGCGCCTGGCCCGCATCGGGATGATCGGCGCGCACGCCTCGCACCTGCCGCGCTACCGCGGCAGTGCTCCGGTGAACTGGGCCCTGATCAAGGGGGAGACGGAGACCGGCAACTCGCTCATCTGGCTCGCCGAGGGCGTGGACCGGGGCGCCGTAATCGACCAGGTCGCCTTCAGCATCACGCCGTACGACACGGTCGCGTCGCTCTACGACCAGGTCGCCACGTCCAATCGCGACATGCTGCTCCGCCTGCTGCCCCGGCTGCTCGCCGGCGAGCGGCCGGGCCGGCCCCAGCCGGCGAGCGAGCACCCCGAGCTGCCGCGGCGACGCCCCGCCGACGGCCTGATCGACTGGTCTCGCCCGAGCCGCGAGGTCTACGACTTCATTCGCGCGCTCACGCGTCCCTACCCGGGGGCATTCAGCTGGCTCGACGGCACGCGCTGGACCGTGTGGCAGGCCGCGCTTCTGTTGAGCGGCAACGGCACCACCGCTCCCGTCGAACCCGGCACCGTGCTCGGTCCGCTGGTGAGCCCCGTCGCGGAGGCGTGCGGGCAAATGGTCGCCTGCGGGGAGGAGGAAGACGGCGGCAAGGGCGTCGTCGTGCTGCTCGAGCTCGAGCAGGAGGACGGCACGACCCTGCGGGGCCGGGACCTGAGCGACCAGCTGTGGACCGGGCGGATCTGGACCAACGTCGATGAGCACGCGCTCACCTAGTCGAGTCCTGGTGATCGCCGCCCATCCCGACGACGAAGTGCTGGGGTGCGGCGGCACCGTCGCGCTGCATGCCCGCGCGGGGGACGAGGTGCACACCGCCATTGCCTGCGAAGGCGAGTCGCTCCGCTACGGACCCGGGGGCGTCGGGCAGCCGGAGCATATCTGTCGCGCGGCGCGCACGCTCGGCGTGCACGACGTCCGCATGCTCGGGTTCCCCGACCAGCGGCTCGATACGATGACGCTCACCGACGTCATCGCGCCGCTCACGAGCCTGGTGCGGGAGCTCCATCCCGACGTCGTGTATTGCCAGCACGGGGGCGACGTGAACCGCGACCACGAGCTGCTGTTCAAGGCCGCGCTCGTCGCGACGCGTCCCAGCGAGCACTGCATCGGCGCGGTGTACGCGTTCGATACCGCGAGCAGCACGGAATGGGCCTACCCGCGCAGCTTCGTTCCCGACACGTGGGTGGATATCTCCGAGACGCTCGAGACCAAGATCGCGGCCATGGCGTGCTACGAGAGCGAGGTCCGGCCCTATCCGCACCCGCGCTCGCTCGATGCGCTTCGTAACCGGGCCAGGGCCTGGGGCAACCAGACCTGCCTCGAGGCGGCGGAGGTGTTTCTCACCGTGCGCCGGACGCGCCGCCATGGTGAAACGCCTGCTTGACATCGTGCTCGCGGCCCTGGGCCTCGCGCTCGTCGCGCCCGTGCTGGCGATCGCGGCGCTGGGCATCCGCCTCGCGAGCCCGGGGCCGGTGTTCTACCGGGCGCGCCGGGTAGGCCGCGCCGGAGCGTGCTTCACCATGTTCAAGCTCCGGACCATGCATCAGCGCCAGCCCGGACAAGCCAGCCGCATCACCGGACGGGACGACCCACGGGTATTTCCGCTGGGAGCGCTGTTGCGCCGCACCAAGATCGACGAGCTGCCGCAGCTCTTCAACGTGCTGCGCGGCGACATGTCGATCGTGGGCCCGCGGCCCGAAGATCCCGACATCGTGGAGCGGCACTACACGCCGCTGCTGCGCGAGACCCTCGCCGTCCGGCCCGGGCTCGCGAGTCCGGGCAGTCTGTATCACTACACGCACGGCGACGCGCTGCTCGCGGGCGCCGACCCGGAGACCGCGTACGTCGACCGCCTGCTGCCGCTCAAGGTCGCGCTCGACGTCGTATACGTGCGACACGCTTCGTTGCCTTTGGACGTGCGGATCATCGGTCGCACCCTCTCGACCATCGCGGCATGCCTTGGTGGCCGGAGCCGGTTTGGCGACCCCCCCGAGGCTCCCGCAGCCCGAGCCTTGATGCAAATGGAAAGGACGACATGCGATACGAACGCGTAGCCATGCTGGCCGTCGTGGGGACGCTGGCCGTGTGGGCCGTCACGTGTAAGGCGAGCGAGGGCCCTCCTCCACCTCCTCCCGCACCGGCGGTCGACGTGGGCGCCGACATTCGCACGTCGCCGGGCCAGGCGGTCTCGCTCACGGCACGCATCGCCCCGCCGGGCGCGAACCCGAGTTCGTATCGCTGGACCCTGGCGTGGGGTGACGCCTCGGTAGACAGTGGCGATGTCGGGTCCGCGGGGCTGATCACGGTGAGTCACACCTATGCCGCGGTCGGACAGTACGCGCTGAGCCTCACCGGTCGCGCCTCCACCGGGGCCACGGCCAACGACACCGCGACCGTCTTCGTGGACGCCCCGGGCACGCCCCAGGTGCTCATCGGCGCCGGCGACATCGGGGAGTGCGGCATCCCGTGGGCGGCGAAGACCGCGGCGCTCATCGATACGATTCCAGGCACCGTCTTCACGCTGGGCGACAACGCGTACCCCTATGGCCGGGAGATCGATTACACGAATTGCTATAAGCCGACGTGGGGCAAGTTCAAGAAGCGGACCCATCCCGTCCCCGGTAACCACGACTACCAGGAGAATCTGCCCAATCCCGAGCCGGACTCGACGGCTACAGGGTACTTCGGCTACTTCGGTGTCGCCGCTGGTAACGGGCCGGTCGGGAACTACAGTTATGACGTGGGCGCGTGGCACATCGTCGTCTTGAATTCGAGCTTCGAAGAGAAGGAGTTCCTTGGCCGCGTCCTCGACACGACGGCCCAGCTGTCGTGGCTCGACGCCGATCTGGCGGCGCATCCCTCCCCCTGTGCGCTCGCGATGTGGCACCACCCACGGTTCAGCTCTGGCGTCGTGCACGGAAGCGATACGCGGATGACGTCGTTCTGGCAGCATCTGTACAACGCCGGCGTGGACGTGGTCCTGTCGGGCCACGAGCACAACTACGAGCGGTTCGCACCCCAGACGCCGGGGGGCGTGGCGGACCCGACGCGCGGCATCCGCGAGTTCGTGGTCGGCACCGGGGGCGGTGGCTATGACACGCTCGACGTGACGAAGGTCACCCACACAGGGAACAGCGAGGCGGGGAGCGTCGATCACGGCGTGCTCAAGCTGACGCTGTCGCCCGGCTCGTATCACTGGGAGTTCATCCCCGTCGGCTACACGCTTCCGGTGGATTCCACGCCCCCGGAGTACACCCACACCGACTCGGGCACAGCATTGTGTCACTGACGAGTCCGACGTACCAAGCCACCGTTCCACCGCCGGTCGACGGCGCCGCCACCGCGACCGTGTGGTCGACGCCGGCCCGGACCGAGAGCGGGCTGGCACGCGTCCGCGAGGCGACCACGCGCGAGCTGGAAGCCTGGGACGACCTGATCGCGCGGTTCTGGAACCACCGCGTGACCCATCGGCACAGCTGGATCCAGTCCCTGGCGGACTCGGGGTGCGGCGAGCCCCTCTATCTCGTGTGGGAAAAGAGCGGTGAGGTGGTAGGCTGCATGCCGGGCCTGCTCGCGCGCGTCGGGCTGTGGCGCGGCTTCGGCTCGCCCTTGCCGGGCTGGCAGACCGTGAGCCTGGGGCCCCTGTGGGACCGGCGCCGGGTCTCGGCCCGGGAGCTCGTGAGCCTGCTCGTGCCCTATCTCCAGCTGGTGCACCGCGTGAGCTACATCGAGCTGATGACGCCCGATGTGGCGCCGGCCGTGATGCGCTCGCTCGGATTCCGCGGCGAGCCGGCGCCCACCTATCGCGCGCCCCTCTACCCTGATGACGAGAAGCGCACCTTCCGCGGCCTGAAGGACAGCGCCCGCCGCAACGTGCGGCGCGCCGAGCGGCTCGGACTGGTCGTGCGCACCGAGGAAGACGAATCGTTCGTGGACGAGCACTACGACCAGCTGCGCGAGGTGTACCTGCGGGGCGGCAACGCGGTGCCGTTCAGCCGCACCCGCGTGCGCCAGTGTTTCCGGCACATGCAGCAGGCGGGTCGCCTGATCGCCGTGTCGGTCCGCATGCCCGACGGCACGTGCATTGCGACCGGCACGTTCTTCATCGACCACCCGGAACTGCACCTGTGGATGTGGGCGCACCGCACGCGCTACCGCTGGTATCGCCCTACGGAGCTGATGACCTGGACGGTAATGCAGCGCGCCCTCCAGGCGGGGTGTGTGAACTTCGACCTGAACGGCGAGGGCGTGTTCAAGGAGAAGTTCGGCGCCGTGCCCGACCTGACGAAGCACCGCTGGGTGCTGGGCAACCCACCCTGGCTCACCTCCCTGCGCTTCTGGGCCGAGCGGGGCTATCGCGTGCAGCAGGCCATTCGCGGGCACCTGGCGCGACTGGTGGGAACCGCGACCCACGGCCTCGCGGAACTGGGGAGCCAGCATCGCCATGACGACCGCTGAGCGACTGCGCGCGACGGTCCGGCAGGCCCCGGCGACGCTCGTCGAGCGGCTCGCCGACGCCCTGGAGAGCGCCGGCATCGCGTACTGCCAGTGGAAGGGTCATTCCAAGCGGAACCGCTGGATGACCGGCGCCGGCGACCTGGATCTGCTGGTCGACGCCGCCGCGTGGCCCGCCCTGGTGGAAGTGCTGCTGCAGCTCGGCTTCAAGCGCGCCGTTGCGCCGCCCTGGCTGCAGCTGCCCGGGGTGGACAGCTACCTGGGCTACGACCAGCCGGGTGGCCCCCTGGTCCACGTGCATACCTATCATCGCATCGTCATCGGCCTCCCGTGGCGGACGACGTACGCGGTGCCGCTGGCGCAGACCGTGCTCGCCGGTGCGACGCCCAGCTTCGTGGTGCGCGCGCCGGCGCCCGAGCACGAGCTGCTGCTGGTGCTGCTCCAGGCGGCGCAACGATCCACGGTGCGGGACATCGTGCAGCGGGGCCGCTCGGACTGGATCGCCGCTACGCGGCGCGAGCTGCAGCGGCTGGAGCCGCGTGCCGAGTGGTCCGAGCTGGTCGCGACCATCGAGCGGGACCTCCCCTCGGTCTCCGTGCGCCTGTTCGAGCGCTGCCTCGACGCGTTCCTGTCCGACGCGTCGCGCTGGCGCATCTGCGTGATCGGCCGCGCGCTCACCTGGGGGCTGCGCCCGTTCGCGCGCCGCCCCGCGCTCGGGGCCACCCCGCGGGCCATCGCGGCGCGCGTGGCGAGCGCCGTCGGGTTGCCCGCGCCCGTCGAGGGCAAGGGACTCGTGACGGGCGGTCGCGTGCTCGCCCTCGTGGGCGGCGACGGCGCGGGCAAGACCACCTGTGCCACCGAGCTCACCGCCTGGCTGGGACGCGAGCTCGCCACCCTGCGGGTGCACCTCGGCCGCCCGCCGCGCTCACTCGCGACCCTTGCGGTCGGGTGCGCCTTGAAGGTCGCGCGCTGGCTCCACGGGGGCGTGGCGGCGCATTTCGAGCTGCTACGCTGCGTGTGTACGGCCCGCGATCGCTATCGGCTGTATCGGCGGGCCTGGCGCTTCGCCGCGCGCGGCGGGGTCGTGATCGCCGAGCGCTATCCCATCCCCGCGAACTACGCGCTCTGCGGACCGAGCGAGGAGCAGGGCGTCCAGATGACGCTCGACACCGGGCTCGCGCGCCTGCTGCGCCGGGTCGAGTGGACGTACTACGAGTGGATGCGACCCCCGGACGCGACGATCGTGCTGCAGCTCGACCCGGAGCTCGCCGTGAGCCGCAAGACCGACGAGCCGGAGGACTACGTGCGCGAGCGCGCCCAGATCGTGTGGCACACCGACTGGGCGGGCGTCGACGGCGTCTACATCGTCGACGCCGGGCGGGCGCTGCCGGAGGTGCTGAGTGATCTCAAGTCGCTGGTCTGGTCGCTCATCTGACGCCGCCGCCCTGACCGCACCCGAGCCCGGAGTGCGCCCGCTCGTGATCGAGCTGGTCGGGCCCGCGGGGGCGGGTAAGAGCACCCTGGCGCGTCAGCTGGGCAATCGCCTCGGCGCGCCCGGGGCGCCGCTCGGCCTGTGGGGCCTGCCGCTGCCTCGCCTCGCGGCCCACGCCGCCCGCCTCCTGCCGACGTTCTGGGGATTCGTGCGCGACGGGCAGCAGCCCCTGTGGGCGGAGCAGACCCAGCTCGTCCGTCTCGAGACCCTGAGTGAGCTGGTGGAGCGCCGCCGCGCCGCCGGGCGGTCGGTCGTGCTCGACGAGGGCCCGGTGTTCGCGCTCAGCTGGATGGAGGTGTTCTACCCCCGGCGTGAGGGTCCACGCCGCGCCGCCTGGCGCCGGCGCGTCCTGGCCCGCTGGGCCCGGCTGCTCGATCTCATCGTCCTGGTCGACGCGCCCGATCCGGTGTTGACCTACCGGCTGCGCACCCGCACCAAGGCGCATCCCTTGAAGCACAGCCCGGACGCGGTGATCCATGCGTTCACCGCGCGCTTCCGCACCGCCTTCAACCACGTCGGCGCCGAGCTGCGAGCGGCCTCCGGTCCCCGGCTCGTGACCCTGTACACGGGCGACGAGCCGAGCGGGCGCACGACTGAGCGGCTGGTCGCCGCCGTGGAGCGCAGCATCGATGTCGAGTGACGCCGCGGCACTCCGGACCGAGCGCGCCGGCGTCGGCGGCCGCGCCACGCGCGCGCCCTCGCTGACCGGGCGGGCGTCGCTCAACGCCCTCCAGTCGCTGCTCGACTACGGCGCGAAGCTCGGCGTGGGGCTCGTCGTCACCCCCATCGTCGTGGCCGGGCTGGGGGGCTCGCTGTTCGGCGTGTGGGAGATGCTCAACCGGCTCGTCACCTACATGAGCGCGGCCGACGGCCGACCGACCGAAGCGCTGCGCCTGATCGTGTCGAGCCGCCAGGCGGTGGAGGACGATGCGCTGCAGCGTCGCGCCGTCGGCGCCGCGCTGCTGATCTGGGTGTTGTTCCTGCCGCTCATCGCCGCCGTCGGCGCGATCCTGATCTGGATCGCCCCGACCATCACCCACGTCGCCCCCGCGCTGCGCGGCGCCGTCCGCGCCGTGACCGCCCTCCTGCTCCTGAGCTTCTTCCTCACCCTGGTCGCCGGCGTCCCCGAGTCGGTGCTGCGCGGCATGAACCTCGGCTATCGGCGCATGGGGCTGCAGGCGAGCCTGAACGTGCTGGGCGGGCTCCTGACCGTCGTGGCGGTACGGGCCGGCCTGGGGCTCGCCGGGCTGGGAGGAGCGCAGGTGGGCGTCGCCGCCGTGACCGGCCTGCTCTTCTGGATGCTCGCGCAGCGCTACGTGGGCTGGTTCGGGGTGGCGCGGCCCGGCCGGGCCGACGTCATCCCGCTGCTGTCGATGAGCGCATGGCTCACCGTGGGCGAGGCGGTCGCCAAACTGCTGCTCGCGTGCGACGTGATCATTCTCGGCTGGGTCGTGTCACCCGCCGTCGTCACCACTTACGTGCTGACCGGCTACGCCGCGCGTACGGCGGTGGGCATCCACGTGTTCGCGGCGGGGGCGGCGATGCCGGGCCTGGGCGGTCTGATCGGTCGCGGCGAGCAGGACCGGGCTCGCGCGGTGCGCCACGAGCTCCTGACGCTCACCTGGCTGTTCGCCACCACCGTCGGCGTCACGGTCCTGTGCTGGAACCGCTCCTTTCTCGGGCTCTGGGTGGGGCAGCAGCATTACGGCGGGCCGTGGCTGGACCTGCTCATCGTCCTCGCGGCGGTGCAGACCGTCTTCATCCGCACCGACGCGTACGTCATCGACGCCGCACTGCGGCCCCGCCCCCGGGTGCTCGCGGGCGCGGGTGCGGCGCTCGTGACGATCGTCGTGGCGGTGCCGCTCACCCGCCTGTTCGGCGCCGTCGGCCTGTGCGTCGGCCTGCTCGCCGGCCGCGCCGTCCAGTCGGCGGCCTACCCGTTGCTGGTGCGGGACTCGCTCGGCAGCCGCGGCGGGCCACACTGGAGCGAAGCGACCCGCCTCGCGGTCGTCACGGCGTTGCTGTTCGCCGCCGCGCTGTTCCTCGGTCAGCGTGTGAGGACGTCGCACTGGGTGGTGTGGGGGGCGGGGGTGGCGCTCACGGCCGCCCTCGCGTTCGTCACCGCGCTGTTCGCGGGGCCGTCGGGCGACGGGCGTCGCCTCGTCCTGACGCGGCTGCGGGCCCTCCGGCCCGCGCTGGGGTGGTGACCGTGCAGCCCGTTCTGTCCCTTCCGCCCGCTGCGCGTACCCCCGAGCCGTGGCCGCGCGGGCCGCAACCCGTCGCCGCCGCCGGGCCTCGGGTGCAGCCGGTGGTGCGCTGGGCGCTCTACCTCTACGTCTGCTCGATCCCGTTCGAAATGCCGCAGCGATCGCTGCCGGTCGAGATCCCGACGCTCGTGGGGTGCGTCTTCCTCCTGGCGACGCTGCTCGACCGCCGCGCGGCCTACGGCCGCATCGACCTCCCGCTGGTGGCCTTTACGGGGTACCTCTGGATGTTCACGGTCGCCGCGCTCGTCAACCTCACCAGCCACGAGCCCTACGTCCTGAAGTTTTTCCTCGAGCTGCTCCAGGTGGTCTTGATCTTCTGGACCGGCGCCAATTTGATGAGGGAGGAGCCGGTGCGCGTCGCCGCGCTGCGCGCGTTTGCCCTGGCCTGTGGATTTCGCGCCGCGCTTCAGGTCTTCGGGATCGCCCGCAACGAAAAGGCCCTTTGGACGGGGGGCGCGCGCATGTCGGCGTTGGGACAGAATGCCAACCTCAGCGCTCTGATCCTCTCGTGCGGATTGCTTGCGGCCCTGGCGCTCGTGAACCGGCAGGGGCGCCGCTGGCCCGCGGCGGTGCGCTGGCCGATCGTGGTCCTGATCGCGGTCGCCGTCGTCCAGACGGGGTCGCGTGGCGGGCTGCTCGCGCTCAGCGTCGGCCTCCTGGCGATCCTCTGCGGGGAGCGGACGCTCTGGGCCCGGGTGCGTAACGGCGTGGCCGCCCTCGCGGCGCTCGGCGTGCTCGGCTTCGCCGCGTACCACTCCGAAGGGATGCGGAACCGGCTGTTTGCGGCGGCGGAAAGCGGCCAGCTCGCCGGACGCGAGCGGATTTATCCCGCCCTCCTCGTGATGATCCGCGAACGACCGTTCGTCGGCTGGGGTCCCGTCGAGAACCAGGTGGAGCTCGAGCGGCGCCTGCAGGATCCCGGTTACGTCAAACGCGACGCACACAATCTGCTGCTCGAGCTGCTCACGAGCACGGGCGTGGCGGGCACGATCCCGTTCCTCATCGGGCTCACGGCGTGTGTCCGATCCGCCTGGCGGTCGCGGCTCGGCCCAGCGGGCGCCCTGCCGTCCGCGATGCTCGTCACGATGCTGACCGGGACCATGAGCGGCACCTGGATCGCCTCCAAGATCCTCTGGCTCGTGCTGGCGCACGCCGACGCGGCCGGGCGCGGGCGAGGCCGCTGACCATGTGCGGCCTCGCCGGACGGTTTCATCCGCAGGCCCTGACGCCCGACCCCGCGTGGACGGGACGGGCCGACGAGCTGCTGCGTCATCGGGGCCCCGACGGCGCCGGCTGCTACGCCGACGAGCGCTGCGAGCTCGTGCACCGGCGTCTGGCGCTCATCGACCTCTCGCCCCGCGGGGCGCAACCGATGACCAACGAGGACGGCAGCGTCCAGGTCGTCTACAACGGCGAGATCTACAACCACGCCGACCTGCGCGCCGCCCTGGCACGCCGCGGGCACGTCTTCAAGAGCAGCTCCGACACGGAAGTCCTCGTGCACCTCTACGAAGAAGAAGGCGCGAATCTCGTGCAGGCGCTGCGGGGGATCTTCGCGTTCGCGATCTACGACCGGCCCCGGCGCCGGCTGCTGCTGGCCCGCGACCGCTACGGCGTGAAGCCCCTGTTCTATGCGGAGCTGGATGGTGAGTGGCTGTTCGCGAGCGAGATCAAGGCGATCGCCGCGCGGCGCGGCTTCGTCCCGCGCCTCGACCGCCAGGCCTGCTACGACTTCCTCGGCCTGGGGTACGTGCCGGAGCCGGCCACCGGGTTCGCGAACGTCCGCGCGCTGCCGCCGGGAAGCGTCCTCACCGTCGCCCCAGAGGGCGAGCGCCTCGAGTCGTACGACAGCGTAGTCGCCGCGCCCCGGCCCGAGCGCCGGCTCGAGGACACCGTCGAGGCGCTCGCCGACCGCCTGCTCACCGCCGTCCGGCGGCAATCCGTCGCCGACGTGCCGGTCGCCGCCCTCCTCTCCGGCGGGATCGATTCCTCGCTCGTCGTCGCGACCCACGAGCGGGCCGGGCTGGGCCCGACGTCCACCTTCAACGTGCGCTTCCCGGACAAGGGACACGACGAAACCGACGCGGCACTGGCCGCGGCAACGCACTGCCGCACCCGGCACCATACGATCGACCTCGCGGACTCGGCGCTCTCTCCCGACGCGCTGTTCGGCCTGCTGCGTCACTTCGACCAGCCGTTCGCCGACACCAGCCTGGTGCCGATGTACTGGATCTCACGCGCCGTCCGGGACCGCGGGATCATCTGCACGCTCTCGGGGGACGGCGGCGATGAAGTGTTCGGGGGGTACCCGTGCTTCTGGCGCGCCAACCAGCTCATGCGCGCGTCGGCCCTGCCGGCGTGGCTGCGTCATGCCACGCGGCGCACCACCGGCGCCCTGACGCACTGGACCGAGAACTGGGGCCGGCAGGTGACCAAAGCGCTCACGCTTGCCGAAGCCGGTCGCGACGACTCGAGCGTGCTGCTCGCCGGACTGGCGAACTACTTGAGCGAAGACCAGAAGGCCGCGCTGGTGCGGCCCGAGGCGCGCGACGGCCTCGCCCCCGTGTATCGGCTGTACGACGGCTACGACCCGGCGGCCGCCGGCGATCTGGAGGAACTGTCCCGCCGTATGACGGAAACGTGGTTCCGCGTCAGCCTGCCCTCGGACATGCTCAGAAAGGTGGACATGATGAGCATGCGGGCGAGCATCGAGGTGCGGGTGCCGCTGCTCGATGAAGACGTCGTGGCCCTGGGCCTCAGCCTGCCCCACCGGCTCAAAACCAACGGGCGCTCCGGCAAGCTGGTGCTCCGCACGCTGGCGCGCCGCTGGCTGCCGCGCGAGGTGGCGAGACACCCGAAGCACGGGTTCTCGATCCCGCTGGACGTGATGGTCGGGCCCCAGGTTCACGCGGCCCTCGACGATGTACTGCTCTCGCCGCGAGCCCGCACCCGTTGCGTGGTCGACGGCGCGCTGGTGCGCGGCTGGCTCGACGCGTTCCGGCGCGCCCGCCCCGAGACCGGCAGCGGGGGCGGCGGTATCAGTCGCGGCGGGCTGTATCAGCGCGTCTTCACCCTGCTGGCCCTCGAGCTGTGGCTCGGGGACCACCACCTGTCGTGGTGAGCCGATGCTGATCACGTTTTCGGGCCTCGACGGCGCCGGCAAGTCCACCCTGGTGCGCTGGCTGCAGCAGACCCTCGAGGGACAGAATCGGCGCGTGGTCGTGTTCCATATGAACGACCACGTCGGCGTGTACGCCTACCTCCGGCTGCTGCGGAACCAGCTGGGCGGCGCCCCGCCCCGGAACGGCGCGGGCGCGCTGCACCGCGTTCGCAACGCCCTCCTCTGGGGCAAGCTCCTCAGACGCATGATCTACCCGCTCGACCTCCTGCTCTTCCTCGCGTATCGCCTGTATCACGAGTTCATCCGGCGGCGCGTCGTCATCATGGACCGCTATTTCTACGACACGCTCGTGGACGTCGCCGACGGCCGGCACTGGGGCGTGCTGCGGCTGCTCCAGCGGCTCACCCCCACTCCCGACGTGGCCGTGCTGCTCGACGTCGGTCCCGAGGAATCGTTCGCGCGCAAGCGCGACTATCCGGTCGACTATCTCCGGGACCGCTGGCTGGCGTATCGCACCGTTTTCCCCTGGGTGCGGGGCGCCCTCGTCGTCAAGAACGACGACCTGCACGCCGCCCAGCAGACCGTGGCCCGGCTGGTCGGCGAGCGGCTGGTCGCGTGAGCATCCCGCGCGAGGAACGGCTCGCCGGCCTGACCCTCGGGCTGCTGCTGGGGGAGCGCGTCTCCGCCGCCGGGCTCGCCGACGTCGACTGGAGTCTCCTCGCGGGGCTGGCGGAGCAGAACGCCGTCCTGGTGCGCCTCGCCGACCGACTCGCCGCGTGCGGAGTGCACCCGCCGCGCCGCTTCGCCGCGCGGGCGGAGCGGGAGCGGGCACGCGCGCGGCTGGCGCTCGACGTGGTCGCCCAAATCCACGCGGCCGGCGTGCGCCACGGCATCGAATGGCTCCTCCCCAAAGCATGCGATCGCTACCCGGACCTTGGGGACGACCTCGACCTCCTGGTGCTGGCCGCTGGCGACACGGTCGACCGACCGCTGCTCGAGGGCCTCGCGGTCGCCGCTCACGCGCCGACCCTCGCCAACCGCTTGGCGGGGAGCACAGTGTACGGCGTCGTGGGCGCGGACCTGGTGCTGGATATCCGTCACGGCCGCGTGGGCCACGCGGGCCAGCACGCCGGGTACGTCGCCCGGCTGTTCCGCAACCGTCGCACCGTGGCGCTCGCCGGGCTGGTCTGCGCCGGTCCGGCCCCGGAGGACCAGCTCGTGCTGCAGGGTGTGGAGAAGGTGGTCGCCCGGCGCGCGTTCCATCTCACCGACGTGGTGCACACGATCGCCACGATCCGCCGGGGCGGTCTCGACTGGGAGTACATCATCGCGACGGCACGCGCGCTCGGCGCGCGGGCCGGACTCTCATGTTACCTCCATCTCGTCGACGACATCCACGCCCGCCTCCTGGGCGGCGAGCTGTTGACGGCCCGCACGCGCCGGGCGTTGGGGCCGCGTCTCTCCCGCCGCGCCCGCTTCGATCGCGCGGGGTTCCACTGCTCCGCACTCTGGGTCACCGGTCGGGTCCACGCCCGCCAGCTGGCCGGGGCGCTCGTCTCCCGCGACTGGGCGGCCGCCCGGCGCCTCGGGCTGTGGCCGCTCGCGGCGCTCGGCGCGCGTCTGAGCCGACACACTGCCACCTTCCACGCCTGGCCGCAGGCCGCCGAAGCGAGGACCTCATGACTCGCCCGCCGCCGCCGTTCGTCTCCGTGATCGTGCCGTGCCGCAACGAGGAGCAGCACCTCGGTCGGTGTCTCGAGTCCATCCTGGCGAGCGACTATCCGCACGACCGGATGGAGCTGCTCGTCGTGGACGGGATGAGCAGCGACCGCACGCGCGACATCGTGGCGTCGTATGCCGCGCGTCACCCCATGATCCGGCTGCTCGACAACCCGCGCCTCATCGCACCGTGTGCGCTGAACCTCGGCATCCAGGCGGCGCGCGGTGAGGTGATCCTGCGCATGGACGCGCACGTCATCTACCTGCCCAGCTACCTCCCGATTCTCGTGCATGCGCTGCTCGAGCGCGGGGCGGACAACGTGGGCGGCGTGCTGGAAACGCTCCCCGGCGCCGATACGGCGGTGGCGCGCGCCATCGCGCTCGGCCTCTCGCACCGGTTCGGGGTCGGCAACTCGTATTTCCGCGTGGGGGCGTCCCAGCCCCGCTGGGTCGACACGGTGGCCTTCGGCTGTTTCCGGCGGGAGGCGTTCGAGCGCGCCGGGTTGTTCGACGAGGAGCTGGTGCGCAACCAGGACGACGAGTTCAACTACCGCCTCATCCGCCGCGGCGGACGCGTGCTGCTGATGCCGACGGCGAGGGCCTATTACGTGGCCCGCAAGTCGCTGCGGCAGCTGTGGCGCATGTATTTCCAATACGGCTATTTCAAGCCGCTGGTCGCGCGCAAGGTGGGCCGTGTGATGACCCTGCGGCAGCTGGTCCCGAGCCTGTTCCTCACGGCCCTGGCGGCGAGCGGCCTGGCCGCCGTGTGGTGGCGACCTGCCGCCCTCGCGGGCGCGGGGCTGGCGGCGGCGTACGCGGCGGCGCTGCTCGCCGCCGGCGCGGCCGCGGTGCCGCGCCACGGCCCGCGCGTCGCCGCGGCGCTGGCGCTCGTGTTCCCCGTGCTGCACGTGGCCTACGGCGTGGGATTCCTGCTGGGGCTGCGAGACCATCTGCTCCGCCCGCGGAAACAGATGCCCGAGCTCTCGGCCCTCCCGATGTCGCGCTAAGCTTCCGTTACGAGGCGCGCGTAAGCAGGAAGACGTCGAAGTCCGGGACGGTCGTGGGCGCCGGCGATGTCGCCATGCCGACCGGGACCGGCGGCGGTCGCTGCGTCATCGGCAGGTCGATGGCGCCGCCCGAGTAGACGCCGCTCACCAGGGGCGGGCCGAACAGCGCCTGCACGCTCCACACGGCGTAGGCCTGTCCCGGCTGCAGGATGCCCGTGACGTCCGCGGGCACGCTCGGGAGATGCCCCCAGTTGTAAACGACGATGTTGGCCCGGCCCGCCTCGTACGCGTTCGGGCGCACGAAGACCGCGGGCGCCGCCGGAGCCGTGGGCATCGCCTGATCCGTGGCGCCCAAACCGGTCTTCGCCCGCCACGCCGCGAACGTGTAGGTCGTGTCGTGGTAGCTCCAGGCGGTGTCGGCGGGATCGGTGTAGTAGGCGTTTCCTCCCCAGCTGTACCCGGCCGCATCCGTCGTGCTCGAGTCGTTGAGCCGCACCACTTCCCCTCCGCCACCGGGGGCGAGAGTGTTACCGCGGGCGGTGACCGATTGCCAGGCGTGCACGTCGAACACGGCGGCGCCCCCCACGATGTAGTTGCTCCGGACCTGGAGCGAGCCGTTCAGTACCTGTGACTTGGACCAGCCCAGCCACACGTTCGGGAATGCGACCCCGGGACTGAAGTACGTCATGTTGCTGTCGACGACGATGCCGTCCGCCGGCGCGAGTCCGCCGACCAGGACGTTCGAGCCGCTCGCGCTGCCGGAGAGCAGCCCATTGTTGAAGCTGGCGTTCCCGTCGACCGTGATGTTGTTCAGCAGCCCGTCCGTCGCGTCGGTGTAGGCGTGAATGCCGAAACCGAACTGGTCGAACAGCACATTGTCGCGCAGCACCATGGGGCCCGCATCGCTCTTCACGTACAGGCCGTGTCCGTTCCCGACGGTCCCGACCGACCAGCCGTTGTTGTACACGATGCACCCGCTCACCTCGACGTCGGCGCGATTGGGGTAGCTGAAGAACCCGATACCACCGTCGTGCAGCGTGAGATTGACGTAGCGGGTGTGCGAGGCGTTGTTCACCAGCAGGTTGGGCCGGCTCGCCGTACCGCGGTTGAGATCGGAGTCGGTGAACTCGAGGCCCCACCAGGTGGTGTAATCACCGCGCACGATGAAGAAATCGCGGCGGACCGAATCGCTCGAGAAGGCCGTCGCGTCGAGCACGGCGCGCTCCGCCGCGTACCGCCGCACCACGACCGGCTTCCCCGCGGCACCGGCGACGGTGCTCACCAGCGGCGCCCCCGGCGAATAGATGCCTCCGCGCAACCAGATGGTGTCACCCGGCTGCACCTTCCCCGCGGCGCCGGCCAGCGCAGTCGCAAGATCCCACGGCCGTGCGCTGCTCCCGTCGCCCGCTGCCGACCCTGTCGGCGACACGTAGTGCGCCGGGGATCGCGGAGGCGGTGGCTGGACCACGCCCCCATGCTCACAGCCGGCCACGCTCGCGAGCACCACGAGCCACGCCGGCGTCGATAGCCGCAAGTCTCTCATAGCTCCACTCTCAACCCCGTGTGAGACGGTGTTGTTTGGTTCACCGCACGGCCCACGGCGTCTCACCGCGGGAGCCTCGTCACAACGAACACGCCGAACGCCGGCCCGGTGGGGGGCGGCAGCTGGGGGGCCCCGCCGATCGGCGGCGGCGGCGCCACGCCTTTCATCGGGATGCGCACCGCTCCGCCGGCGTACACGCCGCCCGCGACCGGTGCCCCGAAGAAGTCCTGCACGTTGTACACCGCATACCGGTCGCCGCGCTGCAACACTCCCGAGAGCGCGACCGCGACCGTGTCCTGCTGCGACCAGTTGTAGACGACCACGTTCGCCCGGCCGGCCTCGTACGGGTTGGTGCGGACGAAGACCGCCGGCTGGGACGGAGGCGCCGCCAGCACGTGATTCGTTCCATCCAACGGCTGCACCGTTTCATCGAGTGCCACAATCGGCCGGGCCCCGGGACCATACAGCGTGTTCTGCCTCACCTCCCAGCGCTCCCAGGCGTGGAGGTCGAGCACCACGTTTCCGCCGACGAAGTAGTTGTGCGACAGAGTGAGGGTCCCATTGCGAACGTTCTGCGCGTTCCGCCACCCGAACACCGCATTCGTCTGGGGCACGCCGGGACTGAAGTAGGCCAGGTTGTCCTGCGCCACGATCGCGTCGGCACGCGCGCGTCCTCCCACCAGGATGTTCGCAGCCCCCGACTTCGCCGAGAGAGTACCGTTGTTGAAGACTACGTTTCCTTCGAGACGGATGTTGTTCAGCAATCCGCTGCGCGCTTCCGTGTACACGTGCAAGCCGTAGCCGAACTGATCAAATGCGATGTTGTCGCGCAACACCAGCGGACCCGTGTTGCTCTTGGCGTAGATCGCGTGACCGTTGGCTTGGCGCGGCACCTCCCACCCGTTGTTGTAGAACAGGCAGCCGCTTACCTCCACGTCCGAGGGCGGGGCGTACGTGTAGAAGCCGATCCCGCCGTCGTGCACGATCAGATTGACGTAGCGTGTGTGCGACGCGTCGTTCACGATCATGTTCGGCCGCGTGTCCGTCGTGCGGTCCGGATCGGAATCCATCACCTCGAAGCCCCAGAATACCGAGTACTCGCCGGTGACCACGAACAGGTCGCCGCGCCCGGTTCGCGACGTCGCGCCCGCCGCATCGATTACGGCCCGCTCGCCGCGGTACTGCCGCACCACCACAGGGGCCCCCGGCGCGCCGCGCACGCTGCTCACGAGCGCCCCGCGGTACGTGCCGCCACGCAACCAGATCGTGTCGCCCGGCGCGACCCGGCCACCCCCGCCAGCGAGCGCCGTCGCCAGGTCCCAGGGCCGGGTCATCGTGCCGTCACCGGCACTCGCACCGGATGGCGAGACGTAGTGACTCCTCCCCCCACCACCCGGTACGCCCGTGAGCAGCACGAGCCCCACTGCTGCCAGTCGCAGCGTCATCCGTGGCTCAACACGCTCGTCCACAATTCAACACACGACTCCTGCACAGAATCCACACCGAATCGTCACGGTGTTGCGGAGACGCGACAGGCTGCCGAGCCTGTTGTGTAACACAAAATCGCCGTCGCTGTCCCACCAGGCGCGCAAGTTGGGTGCCGCTTCAGTCGCGACAGGTGACGTGCCGGGCTGATACGGGCCTGGACTGAGCGGCCGCGCGCCTAAACCCCTGCAAATCATGCTGCGAGCGAGCGACTCCGCGCCTGTAGCACGTGTGGCCTGCCGGCGACAACGCCGGCTGTCGGTCGCGCGTCATCGTCGGCGCCGGGCGTTGTAATGATTGGTGGTGCAACGGATTAGTACGCCGGTGCGGGAGGTGCGCAATGTCGCCGCAGGGCTGCACGATAGCTGCATGATGAGCCGTGAACGGTACACGACCGTTACAGGGCGCATTGCAGCCGCATCGTTATGGAGACCCGCTTGGCACGACTGAGCAGCACACAAGAATCACTCAAGGAGCAGCAGGTGCGGGACATCCGCCGCCCCCGGCCCGGCACGGTCGGCGCGCACACGCACCCCCAACGGCTGGTCCCGGATCGCGTCCTGGTCTTGGACGGCTATTCCAACGCCGCTCTCGCGTGCGTGCGCTCGCTCGGGCGGGCGGGGTACACCGTCTTCGTGGCCAGCCACCGCCGCTGGCCCTTGGCGGCCTGGTCGCGCTACTGCGCGGGCACCTGCTGGCACGCGGAAGAGACACTTCAAGGATTCGCCACCGCCCGGGCCTGGGCCCACGCGCACGGCGTGCGCATCGTCCTGCCCCTTACCGAGCTGGCCTGCCAGCTCTGCAACGCCGAGCGGGCACAATGGGAAGCGCTCGGCATGATCATCGGGTGTGCGCCCGAGCCGCTCGCGCTCCGCGCGTTCGACAAAGCACAGACCCTGCGGTTGGCCGAGGCGTGCGGCGTGGAGATCCCGCTCACTCGCTATCCGGCGTCGCTCGACGAGTGTCGCGCGGCGGCCAACGCCATTGGGTACCCCTGCATCGTGAAACCCCGCTTCACAGCGGCGTGGAACGGCCTGGGGCTCGTTCCCGACCCCGGCCTCTGCTATGTGGCGAGCGCGGCCGAGCTCGACCACGCGGTGCTGACGCGCCGCCAAGGCAGCCATTGGCCCCTGATCCAACGGTTCGTGCCCGGGCAGGGCAAGGGGGTGTTCACGGTGTGCGATCAGGGCCGCCCCGTCGCCTGGTTCGCCCACGAGCGGCTCCGGGACATTCGACCGTCGGGCTCCGGTTCGAGCCTGCGGCGGTCGGTGGCAGTGGACCCGCGGCTGCGCTTGCGCGCCGAGCGGCTGCTCGAGGCCATGCAGTGGCACGGGCCGGCCATGGTTGAATTTCGCGACGATGGCGTAGACGCACCCTGGCTCATGGAGGTGAACGGGCGTTTCTGGGGGTCGCTGCAGCTGTCGATCGCCGCCGGGTGCGACTTTCCCCGCCTCTGGGTCGACCTCCTCGCGGGCAAGGTGGTCGACCCCCCCCGGGCATATCGCGACGGCGTCACGGTGCGCTGGCTCTGGGGAGACGTGAAGCGCTTCCTCTACATTGTGGCCGGGCCGCCTCGCGGGTACCCGGGTGCCTACCCCTCGGTGGCCCGGGGCCTGCAGGAGCTATTCGGCCGCCAGCCGGCCGGCACCCGCCTGGAAGTGTGGGATCGGGGCGACAAGTGGCCGGCCATAGCCGAATGGGTGGAAGGAGTGCGAGACGTGCTCATCCAGGCATTCAAGAGTCGATGACCGGTACCGGGCGCCCGATCCGGGTGCTGATGATCACATGCGAGTGGCCGACCCCGGATCGCCCGGGACGCACGAGCACGTTCATCAAGCGCCAGGCGGAATTTCTGCAGGCCGCGGGTGTGGCGGTCGACGTGTTCCATTTTACATCGGCGATGCGACCCTCCAATTACCTGCGCGCCTGGTTCCGCGCGCGCCGCCGCATGGCCCGCAACCATTACGATCTGGTGCACGCGCAATTCGGGCAGAGCGGTCTTGTGGCGCTGCCCAAGCGCCTGCCGCTCGTCGTGACCTTCCGGGGCGACGATCTGCAGGGCATCGTGGGTCGCGGCCTCCGGATCACCCCGGCGGGCAAAGTGCTCCGGACACTGTCCCGCGCCGTGGCGCGTGCGGCGGACGCCTGTATCGTGGTCTCCGAGCACATGAAGCAGTACCTGCCGCCGTCGGTGCCGACCCATGTGATCCCCTCCGGCATCGACTTCGAGCAGTTCCGCCCGATTCCCCGCGAGCGGGCACGGGCCCATCTCGGCCTGCCGCTCGACCGGCGCCTCGTGCTGTTCGTCGGGAACCCGGCGCTCGAGCGGAAGCGATATCCCCTGGCGCGCCAGGCGGTGGACCTCCTGAACCGCTCGGTCCCGGCCGAGCTGATGGTGGCCTGGGGGGTGTGGCACAAAGACATCCCGTTCCTCATGAACGCGTGCGACGCCCTCGTGTTCACGTCGATGCAGGAAGGCTCACCCAACGCCGTCAAGGAAGCGCTGGCGTGCGATCTTCCGGTGGTATCGGTGCCGGTCGGCGACGTCGCGCAGCGGATCGGCGGCGTGGCCGGCTGCGAGCTCTGCCCCGATGAGGCACCTGAGTCCATTGCGGCCGCGCTGGAGCGGGTGTTGCGACGCGGGGCGCGGGCGGCCGGGCGCGCCGCGGTGCAGGACCTGGACGAGCGTCGCCTGGCGCAGCAGGTGATCGGCGTCTACCGCTCGGTCCTGGGAGCTCGCGACGGCCAGCAGCCCGTGATCGCGGAGCGTCGCCCGCCGCGCGTCGTCGCCGCGCGAGGCGCGCCATGACGATCCGCCTCCAGATCGCGAGCCTGGGCTATCACGACGTCACCGACGACCCCTTCGTCTCGGGCTTTCAGCGGGCCGGCGCGCTGCCGTTCAAACACACGGTGGCGGGATTCGCCCGCGATCTCGACGCGCTCGCGGGGGTCCCGACGGCACCACGGCTCGTCACCGATATCGATCTCTCCGCGCCCGGTCGGCACTTGCTGCTCACGTTCGACGACGGCGGCAAGAGCGCGCTGCACATCGGCGACGCGTTGTGCGCGCGGAATTGGAGAGGCCACTTCTTCATCGTGAGCAACCTGCTCGGGGCCCGCACCTTCCTGGCCTCCGCCGACCTCCGCTACCTGCGGAGCTGCGGTCACCTGATCGGCAGCCATTCGCACACGCACCCCGACATCTTCAACGCGTTGTCGCCCCGCCGCATGCTCGAGGAATGGCACACGAGCACCGACGCGCTGTCCCAGGTGCTCGGCGAGCGCTGCGCCACTGCCGCGGTCCCGGGAGGCGATATCTCGCCGCAGGTGCTCGAGTCCGCCGCGGCCGCCGGCCTGCGCGCGTTGTTCACGTCCGAGCCCTGGCTCGTGCCACGCCGGGTCCATGGCTGCTGGATCCTCGGCCGCTACATCGTCAAGGCCGCGACGCCGTCCACCCGCATCGCCGCCCTGGCGGCGTTTCGCAGCTGGCGCAGCGCCCTGCTCGTGCGCCGGGCCAAAGTCGCGGCGCGCGCCGCCCTGCCGTCGCTCTACCGGGCCTACGTCGCCCGTACCACGCGCGAATGGGACGCGGTGGCGGAGCGCCCCTGACCACGTCCGGCCCCGCGCGCGCGGGACGTGGTCGCGCGGTGCGGTTCGCCCCGGAGCACACAGCCGCCGTGCGGGCGTTCAACCAGCGGCTGGCGCGAGCCGGGGCGCCGTGGCGCTTCCCGGAGACCGCCGTCCCCGATTGGCTTCCTCAGGTCGCCGGCGTCCCCGTGTGGCAGGAATACTTCCTCCTGCTCCAGGACGATACGGTGCGCGGCGCCTTCGTGCTGAAGCGACAGGAGGCCGCCCTCGGCGGCGGGTACCGGCGCGTCGGCAGCTTCTACTGGCCGCTCTCGGAAGGCGTGGTCGACTCGACCTACGCCGTCGTGGCGCCGCGCCTGCTGCAGGCGGCGCTCGAGCAAGAGCCCCTGCTGTTCGGCATCGTCGCCCGGGACCAGGCGATCGCCAAGCTCGACCAGGCGCTCGGGTGGCGTCTCACGACCCTCCCGTTCTACTTCAAGGCGCTCCGTCCGACCCGGTTTCTCCGCGAGCTGCGCGTGCTGCGACGCCGTGCCGGCGTCGCCCTCCTGCTCGACGTGGCCGCCGTGACCGGAGCGGGGTGGCTCGGGCTCAAGCTGGCCGGCGGCGCGCTGCGCGGGCGCCCGCGTAGCGACCGGACCGTGCGCGTCGAGTTGGTGGAGCGGTTCGGCGACTGGGCCGACGCGATCTGGGCGGCGAACCTGCCGCACTACTCCTTCGTGGGCGGCCGGGACGCCGCAGCCCTCAACGCCACCTATCCGCCCGGGGGCACGGCGTTCCTGCGGTTGCGCGTGTCGCACGGCGACAGCGCGATCGGCTGGGCCGTGGTGCAGGACACCCAGCTCACCTCGAGCGAGCACTTCGGCGACATGCGGCTGGGGACCATCGTGGACGGGTTCGCGGCCCCCGAGCATGCCGGGGCCGTGATTCGCGCCAGCGCGGACGCGCTCGCGGAGCGCGGGGTGGACCTCATCATCTCGAACCAGAGCCACTATGCGTGGCGCCGCGGCCTCGTCGAAGCGGGCTTCCTGCCCGGCCCGTCATCGTGCCTCTTCGCGGCGGCACCCGCGCTCGCCCAGCTCATCGCGACCGCCGATCCCGCCGGCCGTGCCGTGCATATGAACCGGGGCGACGGCGACTGGCCCTGGGGGATGGGGCTCGAGGGGCCCGCTCGTCCTCCGACTAGCTGATGCTGAACGCCCGCATCCACATCTCCAGCGACAACAGGCGGAACAGCCCGAGATAGGCCTCCGCCCTCTGGGCCCCGTTGGGGGACGCCCGGTACCAGCGCCGCAGCACCTCCGGATCCACATACTTGGCGGATTTGAGCGAGTCCTCGATCAGCGCGCTGACCTGGGGCCGCAGCTCCCGCGTCAGCCACTGACGGCTCGGGACGGCGAACCCGAGCTTCGATTTGCGCTGCCGCACGACGTCGGGGATGATCCCCTGCAGCGCCTGGCGCATGGCGAACTTGCTCCAGCCGTTCTGGATCTTGAGACGGTCGGGGAGCGAGAGGCCGTACTCCACCACATGATGGTCGAGCAGCGGCACGCGCGCCTCCAGCGAGAACGCCATGGAGGAGCGGTCTTCCATCCGCAGCAGCATCGGCAGGGTATCGACCATGATGTCGTCGACCTGCATCCGCTGCATGACCGTGGCGGGCGATGCGCCGTCTCCGTTGCGGGACGCATAGCGCCACCAGCGGGTCGCCGGAGTGCTCTCGCCCATCACCGCGCGGTCCCAATCGCCGCGCAGCGCCTTGCGGAGCAGGGAGTCGACGCCGAGTACCCGGCGCAGCTGCCGCGGCAGGTAGCGGTACCCGTTCCGGATGTTCAAGACGTAGCGGTCGCCCTGCAGCACGGTCGCGCCGAACTCCTTCGCCAGTCCGATCCACCGACCCGATCGCAGCAGGGACGCGAGATAGGCGTAGCGGAACTTCGCGTAGCCGCCGAACACCTCGTCGCCCCCCTGGCCGTCCAACAGCACCTTCACGCCCGCGTCTTTCGCGGCCCGCATGACCCGCCACTGCGCGTAGTAGGTCATCTCCCCGAACGGCATGTCCTGATGCCACGCCATCCGCGCGAACGTCTGCAGGAAGTCGTCCGGCGCGGGGAACACGAGGTGCGGGTTCGCGCCGACCGAGTGCGCCACCGCCAGCGCGTACTCTCGCTCGTCGACTTCCCGCTGCTCGTAACACGCCGTGAACGTGTTGAAGCAGTCCCCCAGGGCCTGGGCCGCGTCCGGTTGCTCGCGCCAGATCTTCCCGATCAGCGAGACGACCGTCGACGAATCGAGCCCTCCCGAGAGGCAGCTCCCCACCGGCACGTCGCTGATCAAGTGCCGGCGCGTCGTCGCCAGCAGCAGCTCGCGCAGCCCGTCGATCCGCGCCGCGTCCTGTTTCCCGTTCTGGACTGCCGGCTCGAGCCGCCAGTAGGCGCGCGGCGCGAACCGCCCCGTCGCCGCGTCCAGCGTCAACGTGTGGGCCGGTGCCAGCGCCTTCACCGCGGTGAGCAGCGTCCGCTCGCCGTAATCGCAATTGGCGTGGACCAGGAAGCCCACGACCGCCTCGTCGTCGGGCTTCGCCTCGAGACCGGGGTACGCGAGCAGGGCTTTGATCTCGGAGGCAAAGATGAACGCCCCCGCGGGCGTCGCGTAATAGAACGGCTTGATGCCGAGCCGATCGCGGGCACAGAACAGCCGACCCCGCGGGCCGTCCCACACGGCGAACGCGAACATGCCGTCGAGCCGGCCGAGACAGTCCTCGCCCCACCGCCGGTAGGCCTGGAGCAGCACCTCGGTGTCCGTGCGCGTGGTGAAACAGTACCCCAGCGTCTCGAGCTCGGCGCGCAACTCCTGGTGATTGTAGATCTCGCCGTTGAACGCGATCCAGACGTCGGAGTCGCCCACCGTCAGGGGTTGCAGCCCGCGGTCCGACAGGTCGAGGATCGCCAGCCGCCGGTGCCCCAGCCCCACGGTGACGGGAGCGGCGGCATCCCACCGGTTGGTGTGCGGCAGGAACGCGTGCCGGAACCGGCCTCCCCCGTCGTTCGGCCAGGCGAGCAGGAACCCCTCGCCATCGGGCCCCCGATGCACCTGGCGGTCGTTCATGCGCTGCAGGGCGGCCACGTCGACCGGTCGGCCCAGGCCGACGACCCCTACGATCCCGCACATCGCGCCGCCACCGCCGCGGGGAGCCCGCGGTCGAGAGTGTCCCAGGGTTCGAGCCGATGCACCATCATCAGGCGGGGAGGGGTCAAGAACTATGCCGACCGCGGCGTCCACAGGACCGGAGCGGACCTGTGGCGCGCTCTCCACAGCCCGCCAGGGCCGTAAACGTCCGAGCCCAGGAGAAGCTCGCCTCTCGCGAACTCCCCCTGGGCTAGGCCGTGCCGCGGCTACAGGTCAGATCAGTGGAACTGGTAGGCTCCGATCGTATAGGCCCCGCCCGAGCGCGAGTAGCCGTCGAAGTCGTTCGGCACGCTCGACAGCGTCATCCCGGCCCCGATCGCCGGGCTGGCGGATTGCACGTGGAAATCGAGCCCGGACGCGCTCACGAACCGGGGGTCGACGTTCACGAGGTTGCTCGCCGAGGCGACACCGGAAAGACCCGTGGAGACCGCCGCGCCGAACGACAGGTTGTTGGACACGGTGACGTTGGTCAGGCCACCGGTATCGAACCAGATCCCGGCCGTGGTCGGCTGGTAGAAGATGTTGTTGGAGATGACCACGTTGCTCGCGCCGGTCGCGATGATGATCTGGCCGTCGCGCCATGGGTTGGCGCCGACGAACGTGTTGTTCACGATGGTCAGCCCGTTCACGCTGGTGCCGCTGCCGTCGTAGCGCTGGATCGCCCAGCCATGCGTGAAGTGGTAAAAGATGTTGTTGCGGACCACGAGGTTGTCGCTCTGCCCGGCGTGCTCGCTGCCCTGATAGATGCCGTGGTCGTGGTTCTGCCAGTTGCCCGTGCTCGGGGAGCACCCCTGCTCACCCGGGCCGAACCGGCCGACGTCGTGCACGACGTTCCGCTCGATGGTGAGGTTCCTGGCGTAGGCGTCGATGCCGACCCGCCCCCCCACGTCATCGGTGCAGACGTGCCCCACGTCGTGGACGTGATTCGCCACGACATCCACGTCGTGCCCGTTGTAGGCGTCGATGCCGTACCGGCTGGTGTTACGCACCTCGAAACCCTCGACGCGCACGTAGCTGCCGTTGATCTCGATACCGACGGCCGAGCTGCTGCTCCGTCCGTCGATGATCGCCTGCCAGCGGTGCGCGGCCCGGAACACCAGCCACGCACTCGCCGTGCCGCTGCCGCCGATCGTCACGACGTTGGTGCCCCCCGTATAGACGCCGTCGTTCACGATCACGGTGTCCCCGGAGTTGGCCACGTCGGCCGCATGCTGGATCGTGCGCCAGGGAGCCGAGCTGGTCCCCGGGTTCGCATCGTTGCCGGCGACCCCGTCGACGTAGCGGCAGGCGCTACTGCAGCTCCCCGATGGCGGAGGAGGCGGCGGCCCGGCGCGGCCGGCGGTCGTGCCGGTGGCAACGTTCGAGAGCCCGCCGAACACGGCGTTCACTTTCAGCGTCCCTCGATAGGCCACGAGCTGGAAACCGTACGCGGTACTCGGCGCCAGGCCCAGCACCGTGCAGGTCCGCTTCGCGCCGATGGTGGTCGCCGCCACCGGCGTGGCGCACGTCCCCCGGCTGACGCTCGGCGCCCCCGTGCCCCACGTCAACGTATTCCCCGGGACGCTTCGGACGTCGTAGCTGGCCGCGCCGCCGCTGCCGTTCGTCACTTCCGTGAACGCCAGCGTCACACCCGTATCCGACACGCCCGCCACGCGCAAATCGGTCACCGTGCCGGGATTCGTCACCGTCGTAGGCGAGGCCGTGACGGTCACCGTCGCCGTCCCGCTCTTGCCTTCACTCGTCGCCGTGATCGTCGCCGCGCCCGCCGCGACGCCCGTCACCACCCCCGCCCCGCTCACTGTGGCGACGCCCCCGTTGCCCGACGCCCAGCTCACGGTCCGGCCGCTGAGCGCGGTGCCGGCCGAGTCCTTCGGCGTCGCGGTCAGCTGCGCGGTGCTCCCCGCCACCACGCTCACCGTCGCCGGGCTCAGGACCACCGAGGCCACAGGTGCGGGAACGCTCCCCCTCGGCGCGGTCTTGCCGCTCGCAATGCTCGAAAGCGGCCCAAATACGGCATTCACGCGCAGCGTCCCGCGGTACGCCACCAGCTCGAAGCTATAGGTCGCGCTCGGCGCGAGCCCCAGCACCGTGCAGGTGCGCTTCGCGCCGATTGTCGTACCCGCCACCGGCGTCGCGCAGGTCCCTCGGGTGACGCTCGGCGCCGATGCGCCCCACGTGATCGACGCGCCGGGGACGCCGCGTACGTCGTAACTCGCCGGCGCGCCCGTGCCATCGTCCACCTCCGTGAAGGTCAGGGTGGCGGAGCTGTCGGTCATGGCGGCCGCGGCGAGGTCCGTGACCCCGGCGGGGGCGCCTGTAGTGGTCAAAAAGCTCGGGTGGGTGGGGGCACTGAGGGAAGGATCGCTGGCCTCGCAGGCGCCCAGCGTGGCCGCCGCGGCGAGGAGGAGGGCGCGGGTTCGCATGCGCGCCACGCGATGGGACAGCTTGAAGAGAAAGGGCATAGTGTTGCACTCCTGATACAGGTTGTTTACAGGCAACAAAAAGGGCCGCCGGTCCGAGCGAGGACGGGCGGCCCCGCATTCACATCACTTGAACTCGTATGCTCCGATCGTATAACCGCCGGTCGCCGGACGCGCCGCGCCGCTGATGTCGTTGGTCACCATCGTCAGCGGCAGGCCCGCCCCGATCGCGGGGCTCCCCGCCTGCACGCGGAAATCGAGCCCGGCGACGTTCACGAACTTCGGATCCGTATTGTCGAGGTTGCCGGCGCCGGTCGCGCCCGAGCCCACACTCGCCACCGCGCCGAAGGTGATGTTGTTGGACACCGTCGCGTTGCCCAGACCCCCGGTGTCGAGCCAGACTCCGGCCGTCGTCGGCTGGTAGAAGACGTTGTTCGCGATCAGCAGGTTGTTCACGCCCGTCGCGATGATGATGTGACCATCGCGCCACGGATTCGGGAACGCGAACGTGTTGTTCACGATCGTGAGCCCGGTCGTCACCGCGCCGTTGCCGTTGTAGCGCTGGATCGCCCAGCCGTGGGTGAAGTTGTAGAACACGTTGTTGAGGATCACGACGTTGTTGCCGATGCCGTGATAGACCCCGTGATCGTGGTTCTGCCAGTTGCCGTTCGGCTCCACGCAGCCCTGCTCGCCCGGGCCGAGCCGTCCCACGTCATGAATGACGTTCCGCTCGATGACGAGGTTGTCGGCGTAGGCGTCGACGCCCACGATGCCCCCCACGTCTCCGGTGCAGATGTGGCCGATGTCGTGGATGTGGTTCTGCACCACGTCGACATCGTGGTTCCCGGCGGAGCTTTCCGAGCCCCCGTAGGCGTCGATGCCGTAGCGGCTGGTGTTGCGGACCTCGAAGCCTTCGACGCGGACGTAGTTCCCGTTGATCTCGATCCCGACCGTGGAGCTGTTGTTCTGACCGTCGATCACGGCGCCCCACAGGTGCACCGCGCGGAACACGAGCCAGGCCGTGGCCGTGCCGCTGCGGCTGATCGTCACGACGTTCCCGCCCCCGGTATACACCCCGTCGTTCACGAGCACGGTGTCCCCCGGGTTTGTCACGTCGGCGGCGTGCTGGATCGTGCGCCAGGGAGCAGTGCTGGTCCCCGCATTGCCGTCGTTGCCGGCTGCGGCGTCGACGTAGTGGCACGCGCCGACGCAGCTGCCCGGCGGGGGCGCCGCCGTCACCGTCACGGCGGCCGTGCCGCTCTTCCCTTCGCTCGTCGCGGTGATCGTCGCCGAGCCCGGAGCGACTCCGGTCACCACGCCACTCGTGCTCACCGTGGCCACGCCAGCGTCGCTGGTCGCCCAGCTCACCACCCGCCCGCTCAGCGGGTGACCCGCCGAGTCCTTCGGCGTCGCGCTGAGCGGCACCGAATTACCCGCCGCCACGCTCGCCGTGGCGGGGCTCACGCTCACCGTCGCCACTGGAACGGCTACGACCGTCACCGCCGCGCTGCCGCTCTTTCCGCCGCTCGTCGCGGTGATCGTCGCCGTGCCGGCGGCCACGCCCGTGACGAGGCCGCTGCCGTTCACGCGCGCCACACCGCCGTCGCTGCTCGTCCACGTGACGGTTCGGCCGCTGAGCGGATTGCCCGCCGAATCCTGGGCCGTCGCGCCGAGCTGCGCCGTCCCCCCCACGAACACGCGCGCCGTCGCAGGGCTCACGACGACCGTGTCGACCGGAACCGCGCCCGGACACGGCACGCTGACGCTCGCCGTGGCCTGCATCGCCCCGGGGGTGCTCGTCGCGGACACCGTATAGTCCCCGCATTGCGTCGCCCGGTAATGGCCGTAGTGCTTCCCGCCACTGCTGCTCGTGTCGATGGCGCCGCCGGTCACGCTCCACGAGACGGCGATCAGCGCCGTATCGCCCGTGGCCGTGAGACCGACGGTCGTGAAGTCCTGCGTCTGGTTTTGCTGCAGCGTGACGACTTGAGGTGCGATGAGGAACTGGGCGAGTTGCGAGCCGGTGTCCGTGATCGCCACGGGGCGCTCGCAGCCGAGCACCGCCACGGCGGCGAGCGCCGCGGCGGGCACGCACGCGACACGGTCTTTTAGACGTGCCAGTCGGCACGATAGCTTGTGCATGAAGGTCATGGTTCTTGGGGGGTATGGATTGCGCGGCGGAACGGACAATCCGCCGTGCGGCGAACGCGCACGGCGGCGGTACCGACCGCCGCTTTGGTCAGCGAAAGACGATGCGACAGCTTGAACCCGAACGGCATCGACTATGGCGTCCTTTCACATCACGTCGGGGGCTCGGGGCGGGCATCAAGACGAAGAGGCCGCCAGCGAGGACCCTGAGGTCGTTTCGCTGGCGGCCCGGCGGACCTAGCGACGTCGTCGCCGTAGTCCCGTGACTCTGCGTCACCGTCTTTCGACGGGTTTGCTCTGAGCAGCGATGTCGATGTCAACGACCGTGTGTCGCGGTCGCTACAGTCATGGCGCTGGGGCAAACCGTGTCGCCCCAAAACCACAGTGGCCATAGTAAGAACGGGCGGAAGACCGCGCAAGCCTACGGGGAATATTTGGGCTACAGCACGACCACAGATGTTGCAGGATGGCGCACGCGTCTTGCGGCCCGCGCACGATATCCGCCTCCGAGGAGTGCCGCATGTCGCGCCTGTCGATCCTCGCCATCGCGGTCGTCGTGTGCTGCGGCTGCCGCGACGTCATCACACCGTCACCGTCATCCATCGCCGCCGATGTCGCGGCCGGGCCGTCGGGCTACGAAGTCGTCGACCTTGGCTCGTTCGGTGGTATCTCCACGCTCGGCGCCGGATTGAACGACCGCGGGCAGGTCGCCGGAAGCGCGTCGGTCCCGAGTGGCGCCGATCACGCGTTCGTGTGGCAAGACGGCGTCCTGCAGGACCTCGGCTTCCTGGACGGCACGATCGCGGCCGAGGCGGAGGCGATCAACGCACGCGGCCAGATCGCCGGCAGCATGATCGAGAGCTGCGGAGAGTTCGCCTGCAACCAGGTGGTTCGCCTGTTTCTCTGGGACTCGGGGTCGCTGCGGCAGCTCGATCCCCCCGACGGGCCCGGACATGGCGGCACGCAAGTCGTCCGCTTGACCGACGCCGGTGACCTGGTCGCCGAGGTGGACTACTCGCCGTCAGCGACCCGCGGCGTCGTGTGGCGCGCGGGCGTGCCCCAGGACTTGGGCGGATTCAGCCCAACGCAGATCCGAACCTTTCCGAACGCGATGAACGCGCGTGGCCAGGTCGTGGGCGCCAGCACGGTCGATCGGCCCGAAGGAGGCGTTCACCTGCATCCGTTCCTGTGGGAGAACGGGCGCTTACAGGATCTCGGCGTCCCGTTCGAGCGACCGTGCCGGGGCGACCCCACCGTGAATTGCGCCTCGGCGCGGGCGCTCGGGATCAACGCCCGCGGCGAGGTGCTCGGCGTGGCGGTGAACAGCGCCGGGCTCAGTCGCGCCCTCGTGTGGCAGGACGCCGCCGTACGGGAGCTGGACGTCTATCCGGACCGGACGATCCTTCCGATCGCCATCAACGATCGCGGCCAAGTAGCCGGCACGGCAGTGTTTCCTGCGGTCGCGTTCCTGTGGGACCACGGCGTCGTTCAGGAGCTGGGCTCGCTCGGGGAAGGTGACACGCAGATATCGGCGTTGGGCGACGCGGGAGAGGTGGTCGGATGGAGTCTGACCGCCTCTGGGGAGCGTCACGCGTTCGTGTGGCAGGACGGTCAGATGACGGATCTGGGTCCCGGAGTCGCGGACGGACGGGGCAGCCAGGCGCAGGTGATCAACCATCGGGGCGATGTGCTCGGATTCGCGCTAGACTCGCAGTTCCACACCCACGCCATCCTGTGGCGCAAGGTGGGCGGGTAGACGGGGACATCACGGCGCGCAGATTTCGTCGAGGTCGTCGAGGCCGACGAGCACGTCGCGCGGCTTGGAGCCGTTGGCGGGCCCGAGAATGCCGGCCAGCTCGAGCTGATCGATGATGCGCGCGGCGCGCCCGTAGCCGATGCTCATGCGCCGCTGCAGCAGCGACGTCGAGCCGAGCTGGTTTTGGATGCACACTTCCGCCGCCTGCCGGAAGAGGGAGTCCCGCTCGCCCGGCGTCCCCTCGTCCCCCGTCCCTCGTCCCTCGTCCCCCGCCTTTTCCGCTTCCTCGAGCGCCGCGACCTGTTCGTCGATGCTCGCGCCCGCGGGGGTCACCGCACGCTCGGCGTGCGCTTTGTACCATTCCATCAGGCGCTCGGTCTCCTCCGTCGAGATGAAGGCGCCCTGCACCCGCAGCGGCTCGCTCTTGCCGGGCGGCAGGAACAACATGTCGCCGTTGCCGAGCAGCGTTTCCGCCCCGTTCTGGTCGAGGATGGTACGGCTGTCCACCTTGGCCGACACGCGGAAGGCGACGCGACAGGGAAAGTTCGCCTTGATGAGGCCGGTGATCACGTTCACCGAGGGGCGTTGCGTCGCGAGCACGAGGTGGATCCCGATCGCGCGGGCCTTCTGGGCCAGTGTGGCGAGGGGCGTCTCGATTTCACCCTGCACCGTGAGCATCAGGTCCGCGAGCTCGTCCACGATCAGCACGATGTACGGCACGACGCCACCTGTGTACTCGCCGTCGAGCGGTAGCTCCTTCTGGATTCCGGCCTGCGTCGCCAGGGTCTCGCGCGGCCCCTTGAGCGGCCTCTTCTCGTCGACCTTCTTGTTGAAGTCGACGATGTTGCGCGCGTGGTTCGCGTGCAACAGGCGGTAGCGCCGCTCCATCTCCCACACCGCCCATTTGAGCACGCTCGCGGCTCTGTGGTGGTTCGTCACCACCGGCAGACCCAGGTGCGGCAGCTTCTCGTACATCGAGAGCTCGACCATTTTCGGGTCGATCATCAGCAACTTCATCCGTTCGGGCGGGTGCGCGTAAATCAGGCTGGTAATGATCGTGTTGATGCACACCGACTTCCCGGAGCCGGTAACGCCGGCGATCAGGAGATGCGGCATCTTGGCGAGGTCCGCCACCACCGCGTCGCCCTCGAGATTCTTCCCCAGGCCCAGCGGCAGGGCGCGGCCCGCCCGCTGGTAATCGGCGCCCTCGATCAGGTCGCGCACGTGCACCATGCGAGGAATCGGATTGGGCACTTCGATCCCGACCGCGGCCTTGCCCGGAATGGGCGCCACGATCCGGAGCGACGGCGCCCGCATCGCGAGGGCCAGGTCGTCGGCCAGCGCCGCGATGCGCCCCACCTTCACGCCGGGGCCCGGCGCGACCTCGTACTGGGTCACCACCGGCCCTACGGTGCGTCCCGCGATCGATCCCTCCACGCGGAACGTCTGCAGCGTCTCGATGAGCTTCTGGCCCATCTGCTCGATCTGCACCAGCCCCGCGTCGCCGTCTTCGGGCGGGGCGGGGTTCAACAACTCAATCGGGGGTATCAGAACGCCGGCGGGGGTAACGGCCGGTCGGGCCGGCGGTGCGAGCTTCGGCTTCCGCCCTTGCGGGGAAGGGGCAAGCCGAACAGACGCCTCTGGTTTCATGACCTCCGCCTTCTCTTCCTTCGCCTTTCCCCCTTCCCCGGCCTTTCCCCGGGCCTTTACACCGGCCGTTTCTCGGGTTCTGAGCGCGACGAGCGGGTGCCAGCCTACGGTGAGGATCCCCAGAGCCGACAGCGCGAACAGGCCGACGAGGGCGCCCCCCGCCGTGCCCACCGCGTGATGGATGCCGTGCGCGACGAGCGCGGGCGCCACGCCTACGAGCCTCTGGGTAGGGCTCCACAGCGCGTAGTCGGCGGGGAAACGGGCGCCCGTGACGGTCCCGATGCCGTAGGGCAGCAGCAGCACGAGTCCCACGCCGAGCGCGGCCGTCCGGGCCGACGAGAGGCGCCCCAGGCGCTCGAACGCGGCGAGCGCCCATCCGACACCGAGCAGCGGCAGCACGGCCGACCCGGCGCCGAGCGTGCGCCACAGCAGTGAACCGATGCGGCCGCCCCAGCTCCCGGTGATGGGGAGGCGCAGCAGCGTGAGTCCGAGGAACAGCCCGACGACGAGGGCGCCGATGCCGACCAGCTCCTGGCGCGCCTTCGCGTTCATGTGATGCGGCGGTCCGCGTAGGTCGGGACCACGCCGAACCGGTCGGGCCGGGCGGCGAAGGCGACGTCCTCTTCCAGATCGACCTCACCGAGCTGATGCGCCGCTTCGGAGCCCTCCAGCGCCTCCGTCCAGCTCGTCAGCTCGTCGGTAAGGGCGAGGGCGGCGCGGGCGGCGTCGTTCAACGCGAGCTTGCGGAGACCCTTCTTCACGGCCTTGATCACGCGGCCCGCCGTGTAGGCGTCCTCGATGGCGAACTGCTTCTCGCGGCCGGCGCAGATGATCACCAGGTCGCGGGGCGCGAGCAGTACCGCGCGGGCGCGCTCGACCAGCGCCTTGAAGTTCACGGGAGCGCCCACCAGCACGGGCTCCCCGCCCTGCGCGGCGACCAGGGCGGGCGTGCCGTTCGTGGTGGCGAGCACGATCGTCTTGCCCGCCACCGCCGCGGGCACCATCTCCCGCGGCGAGTTGCCCAGCGCGAAGCCTTCCATCCTCACGCTGCGGCGCTCGCCGGCGAGCAGTACCCCGTCCTTCTCGAGGTTCGACGCGAGGCGGACCGCCTCCTCCGACGTGGCGGCGGGGATGACCGCTTTGGCGCCGTTCGCCAGGGCCGTGATGATCGTGGTCGTCGCGCGCAGGGCGTCGACGACGACGACGCCCCGGCCGGCGAGATCCCCCGCGCCGAGGCCGAGCGGTGTGAAGTGGACGTCGATCCTCATGCGGGTGGCTGGAGCAGCTGCGGCTCGCGCTCGAGGAACTTGGTGTCCACGCGGCCCGCGACGAAGTCGGGATGACGCATGACCCGACTGAGGAAGGGAATGGTCGTGGTCACGCCTTCAATGATAAACGAGTCGAGCGCCTGGCGCATGCGGGCCAGCGCCTCCGCCCGGGTGTTCCCGTGGACGATCACCTTCGCCAGCAGCGAATCGTAGAACGGCGGCACCGTGTAGCCCGCGTAGATGTGGGTGTCGACGCGCACGCCAGGTCCGCCGGGCGGGTGGTACGCCGTAATCGTGCCGGGGCTCGGCTGAAAATTGCGCGCCGGATCTTCCGCGTTCACGCGGCACTCGATGGCATGCCCCCGGAGCCGATTGCCGTTCATCACGAACGACAGCGGCTCGCCCGCGGCCACGCGGATCTGCTCCTTGACGAGATCGAAGTTCGTGCACATCTCGGTCACGGGATGCTCGACCTGGATACGGGTGTTCATCTCCATGAAATAAAAGGAGCCGTCCTCGTCGAGCAGGAACTCGATCGTCCCCGCTCCCACGTAGCCGATCGCTTCGGCAAGCCGTACGGCCGAGTCACCGATGTCCTGGCGCAGCGTGGCATCCACGGCCGGGCTCGGCGCTTCCTCGACGAGTTTCTGGTGGCGCCGCTGCACCGAGCAGTCCCGCTCGCACAGATGCATGATCCTGCCGTGCGTGTCGCCCATGATCTGGATCTCGATGTGCCGCGGCCGGGCGAGGTACTTCTCCAGATACACCTCGTCCGAGCCGAACGCCGCCAGCGCCTCTTGCTTGGCCAGCGAAAACGCCTGCGGGAATTGCTCCCCGTCCTGCGCCACCCGCATCCCCTTCCCGCCCCCGCCCGCGGCCGCCTTGATGATCACCGGAAAGCCGAGCTTCTCGGCCAGCTTGAGCCCCGTGTCCGCGTCCTCCACCGGGCCGGGCGAGCCGGGCACAGTCGGCACCTTGAGTCGCTGGGCCAGCTTGCGCGCCGCCGCCTTGTCGCCCATCTGGCGGATTTGGTCCCCCGTCGGGCCGACGAAGGTGATGTTCGACGTGCGCACGATGTCGGCGAATTCGGCGTTCTCCGCGAGGAAACCGTACCCGGGGTGCAGCGCGTCCGCCCCCGTGATCTCGGCCGCGGCGATGATGCGCGGAATGTTCAGGTAGCTGTCGCGGGCCGGGGCCCGCCCGATGCACACATCGTCATCGGCGAACCGCGTGTGCAGGCTGTCGCGATCCGCCTCGGAGTAGACGGCCACCGTATGGATGTCCAGCTCCTTGCACGCACGGATCACCCGCAGGGCGATCTCCCCGCGGTTGGCGATCAGTACCTTCTTGAACATCAGGGCGTGATGTCGCCGCGCAGGCCCGCCGCGGCCGTGGTCCCGCCAAACGACTGGCTCTCCCCCGAATCGACCCCCGATACCTTCAGCGCGAACTCGCTCGGGTTCGTGGCGTAGAAGATCGCGCTTTCGTAGCTCACCATGCCCTGCTGGTACCAATGGAACAGCGACTGGTCGAAGCTCTGCATCCCGTACTGCACGGAGCCCTGCGCGATCAGGTCGGGAATGGAGAGCGACTTGGTGAGGTCGCGCATGTTCTCCTGCACCGCGGCCGTGTTGATCAGCACTTCGGACGCCGGCACGCGGCCCTTGCCGTCCTTGCGCGGCACGAGACGCAGCGACACGATCGCCTGCAGCGCCGTCGAGAGCAGGTGCCGCACCTCGTCGTGCTGGTGCGGGGGGAAGAACGAGATCACCCGGTTGATCGTCTGCGTCGCGTCCGTCGTGTGGAGCGTCGAAAACACCAGGTGCCCGGTGTCGGCCGCCTTGAGCGCCGTGTCGAGCGTCTCCATGTCGCGGATCTCGCCGATCAGGATCACGTCCGGCGCCTGGCGCAGCACGTGGCGCAGCGCCGCATTGAACGAGAGCGTGTCGTTCCCCACCTCGCGCTGCGAAATGTTGGACAGGTTGTCGCGGTGCAGGAACTCGATCGGGTCCTCGATCGTGATGATGTTCACGCGGCGGTTGGTGTTGATGTGGTTGATCATCGCCGCCAGCGCGGTCGATTTGCCCGATCCCGTCACGCCCGTCACCAGCACCAGGCCACGCGGCCGCAGCCCGATCTCCTCGAGCACCGGGGGCAGGTTCAACTCGCGAATGGTCTTCACCTCGTAGGGAATGGCCCGAAACGCGAACGCCACCGTGCCGCGCTGCTGGTACACGTTGGTCCGGAATCGACCCACCCCCGGCACGCCGATCGCGAAGTCCGCCTCCTTGTGCTCGGCGAACTCCTTCACCTGACGCGGGGTCATGATCTGCTCGGCCAGCGACTTCAGCTCCTCGGGCTTGAGGGGAGCGCTCTCCAGCGACACCAGCTCGCCGTTCACCCGGATCGTCGCCGGCCGGCCCACCTTCAGCAGCAGGTCCGACGCATTGCGCTGGACCATCAGCGTGATCGCCGACTTGAAATTGAAGGTCGGTTGGCCGGTCTGGGGAGGTTCAGGCATGGGGGTCTACTCGGAAAAGGGTCTGTCCGAACTCGACGGGCTGGGAGTTCTCCACCAACACCTCCCGGACGACGCCCGCGACCTCGGATTCGATTTCGTTCATGATCTTCATCGCTTCGATGATGCACACCACCTGCCTCGGCGCCACACGACTGCCCGCCTTGACGTAGGGCTCGGCGCCCGGCTCGGGGCCGGTGTAGAACGTCCCCACCATGGGGGACTTGATCTCGAGCAGCTGGGCCGGAGCAGCCACCTCCCGGCGGCCGCCCGCCGGCTCCACCGCGGGCGGCGGAAGCGGGGAGCCAGCCATCGCGGGCGCCTGCGCGACGACCACGTGCTGACCGCCGGCGTTGGCCTGGTGTCCGACCTTGGTCACCCGGACCGAGGACCACGACCCGAACAAACCCCGGCGGACCTCGATCGCTCCGAGCTCGGGGGCATCCTTCAGCATCCGCACGAGCTGGGCGATGATATCGAGGTTCATGGGGTCCAAAGTTACATGACCTCCACGAGGTCCGTCAGCCCGTCGGACAGGAGCTGCGCCGCGCCGCCGTCCGGGGGGAGATGCACGTCGTCCTCGATGCGTACACCCCCTTCGCCCGCCAGATACACGCCCGGCTCGACGGTGACGACGGCGCCCCCGGGCAGCGCCTCGGCGTTGGTTTTCGACAGGCGGGGAGCCTCGTGCACCTCCAGCCCGAGCCCGTGGCCGAGCGAGTGCCCGAATGCGTCGCCAAAGCCGCGCGCCGTGATCGGCTCACGTGCCAGTGCGTCGGCGTCCCGCCCGCTCATTCCCGCGCGCACGCCGCCGCGCGCGCTCCGCTGCGCATCGTACACGACGCCGTACAGCGCGCGCTGCCGCTCGCTGGCCCGCGCTCCCACGACCACGGTGCGCGTGATGTCGGCGCAGTAGCCGTCTACCTGAGCCCCGAAGTCTAGCAGCAGCCACTCGCCCACCGCCACGACGCGCGTGCTGGAGCGCGCGTGCGGCAGCGCGCTGCGGGGCCCCGAGGCCACGATGGTCGCGAAGGGGTGGCCCTCGCTTCCCAGCTGGCGCAGCGCCCCCTCCAGCAGACCGGTGATGGCCAGCTCGGTCATGCCCGGACGCACCTGCGCCAGGGTCCGGTGCAGGGCTTCGCCCGCGAGCAGCGCGGCCCCGCGAATCGCCGCGACTTCACCCGCGTCCTTCGCAGCACGCAGTCGCTCCACCAGCTCGGTGACCGGCCGCCAGCGCCAGGGCTTTCCTGCCTCGGCGAAGCGGCGGGCGTCGTGCACCGTGAGCGCGTGGGCCTCGTAGCCGATCTCGGTGAGCGGACCGAGCGTCACGAGCTCCCGGAAGAAGCGGTCCCACACGCTCGTGCTCTCGACCTCGATGCGCGCCACCTCGCCTGCTTCGGCGTGGGCTTGCTCGTCGTAACGGAAATCCGTCACGAGCAGGACGTCGCCTCGCGTCACGGCCACCAGGGCCGCCGAGCCCGAGAACCCGGTGAGGTAGCGAATGTTGGCGCGCGACACGACGAGCAGCCCGTCCAGCCCATCGGCGTCGAGCGCCCGCACGAGCGCCTCCTGCCGCGTGCGCCGCCGGTCAGGTGCCATGGCGGGCCTGGAGATACCCGACCAGGCCCTCGAGTCCCAGCCGATAGCTCTCGGCGCCGAACCCCGTCACCATGCCCACCGCGGCATCCGCGAG
>Ga0209059_1000056_pt1 | contig 44586 bp, 46 predicted proteins | sample GraSoiAngelo_151_FD_186165 | JGI IMG/M metagenome (GOLD analysis project Ga0209059, IMG submission 186165) | Grasslands soil microbial communities from the Angelo Coastal Reserve, California, USA - 14_1009_12_20cm (SPAdes) (version 2) | ecosystem: Environmental > Terrestrial > Soil > Grasslands ...
TCGGCGTGTTGATGTCGACGCGCTCCTGCATCTCGGCCGCGGCGCGCTCGGTGAAGGTGACCGCCAGGATCTCGTGCGGCTTGGCCGCGCCCGAAGTGATGAGGTGAACGATCCGCGCGGTGAGGACATGGGTCTTCCCCGTCCCGGCGCCGGCAACTACAAGGAGCGGGCCGGCCCCATGCTCGACGGCAAGCCGCTGCTCCGGCTGGAGACCCTGCAAGATGTCCGGACGCGGCTCGCCGAGTCTGAAGCTCAGCTGCTCTGTCATCTCAGGCGATCTCGAACGACAGGCTCGGCCCGACCGAAACCCTCTTTACGCGGCGGCGGACCCCCCGGCCTCCGGCCGGTGCCCCACCGCGCGGGGGCCCTCGGTCGGGCCGAGCCGGGACTGGCTAGATAGACCACGCGTTCTATTTTCCGTCTTGCGCATAGCGCTCTGCAAGAGCGATCAGGGTGCGAACAGCCGGGCCCTGCGGCCCTTTCGGCGCATGGGGCCGGTCCCGCTCAAACCAGAACGTCCCGGCGATGTCCAGATGCGCCCACTCAGTCCCCTCGTCCACAGCGGATTCGAGGAAGGCGGCGGCGGTGATGGCACCTCCGGCCCGAGCACCGGTGCTGTTCCGGATGTCGGCCACCTCACCCTTGACCTCGTCGCGGTACTCGTCGGTGAGGGGCATGGGCCACATGCGATCGCCCGCCGCCGAAGCGGTCTCGCGGACGATAGCGACGAACGAGTCCGGCTTGCCGAACAGCCCACTGAAATGCTGGCCCAGGCCGACCGCGATCGAGCCGGTCAGGGTTGCCACGTCGATCACGCGCTTTGCGCCTTCGCGCTGGGCGTAGGTGATCCCGTCGACCAGGACGAGCCGGCCCTCGGCATCCGTGTTGATCACCTCGACGGTCTTCCCGCTCATCGCCGTGAACACATCTCCGGGCTTGGTCGCACCGCCGCCGGGGAGATTCTCGGTGCACGGCGCCACGCCGATCACGTTCACCTTGAGACCGAGCTTCCCGATGGCGGCGAGTGCCGCGATGACCGAGGCCGCGCCGGTCATGTCGGCTTTCATGTGGTGCATGTTGTCGGCGGGCTTGATCGAGATCCCGCCGGAATCGAAGGTGATGCCCTTCCCCACCAGACCAAGGTCGTACCCGGAGCCGCCTCGTCCCCGGTGACGCATAACGACGAACCGGGGTGGCTCGTGGCTGCCCTGTGCGACCGACAGGAAGCTACCCATCCCGAGAGCGCGACAACGATCCGCGTCCAGGACCTCGATGCGGACTCCGGCTTCTTTCGCGAGCTCCTTCGCCGCCTCGGCGACAAGTGTCGGCGTCATTCGGTTGGCCGGCTCGTTCGCCAGGCGACGGGCCACGTTCGTGGCATCGCCGACAGCAGAGCCACGCTCGATCGCGTCGTCCACGCCCTTCTCGGTGACGAGAAGGACCTGGTCGATGTTCGGAAGACGCCGCTCCTCTTCGCGAGTGCGGTGCGCCTCAGGTCGCCACATCCCATAGATCGCGCCCTCGACCGCGGCCTGCGCCGCCCGCTCCTCACCGATCGAGTCCGGCGCGATGGCGATGCCGACTTTGCGCACAGACGATCGCCAGAGCGCGCGGATACCCGCGCTGGCGATGTTGCGCGCGCGTTCCGCATCGAGCTCCCCTGGCTTGCCGGCGCCGACGATGACCACACGCGGCTCCTCGTGGAGCGTGTTCACGCCGTAGAGCCGCGTGACCCCCTGTTCTTCTTTGAGGAGCCGGGCGATGGCGGCGCGCGTCGGACGCGAGAGCCACGCCGGTGGCTCGGCGCCCGCGAAGAGCGGGACGATGATCGCGTCGACCTTGCCGAGCTGCGACGGACGAACGGCGCGAAATCTCATGGAGCGACCTTCTTTCGATCGATGAGCGTAGCGACGCGCTCGCGCGCCTGCTCTGGTCCCAGGACGAGGATGCGATCGTCGCCGGACCTGCGGGTGAGCCCGCGATCGTCGAGGAAGCCGAGAAGTGGGAGCACGTGCTTTCGGCTCGAGCCGGTGAGGTCACGGGCGCGGGCGACCGTGATCGTGCCCGTCGCGGCTAGCTCGGTCACGACCGCGTCGGCAAAGCGCGCGACGGCGTCCGGCAGGAATACCGCCTCGGTGCCGATGCGGATCAGGTCGCCGCGCTCGGCCAGTGCGGCGACGAGCTCGCGGTCGAGGCCGTACTCGGACTCAAGAGAGGCGGGCGACGGAGGCTGAAGGGGCGCGCGGCCAAGCGCGTCCCGCGCGCGCGACCATGCCGCCTCCTGGCTCGCGCTGAGGGTCGGCACGTGGGTTACGAGGGCAAGCGTGTTTCCGCGCTCGGCGATCCGGCCCTCGGCGGCGAGACGCTCGACGAGCGCGTTGAAGCGTTTGGCCGGCAGATCCAGCGACGAGCGGACCTCCTCGCGTGGTGCCCCGGGGCGAAGCGGCGCTCGCCGGTGTGTCGCCGCGAGCGTGCGTTCCACTCGTACCGCAAGCGCATCGAACGAGTCGCGCGCGAGGAGCGCGTCTGCAAGGCGCACCGCTCTTCCACTCGCGATCAGGTCGCGCGCCGCGGCATCGCGGTCCGCCGCATCGAGTCCGCCGCGCGCCGCCGCCTCGTCGAGCGTCCGCGGGACGTCCAATGCGGCGAGGAGTCGCGACGCGGCGGTGGGAGCGCTGCGCCGCTCGAGGACGGCGACGGCCTCGCGGCGACGACGCATCCGCTCGCCTGAGATGTCGGCGACCGCTCCCCCGCCGAGCGTCTCCGGCGGAGAGGGTCGGCGAATGACGAATCGATCGCCGACGGCGACGGCGAGCGGCGCCGCGAGCCGAAGCTGCGCCCAGCCGGTGTCGCCGGGATCCAGCGTTGCACCCTCGAGGAGCGACACGCGCGCCATGACCTCGGCCGTGCCCGCATGTAGCTTCACGGCCTCGTCATGGGTGATGGACTCGGAGGCCGAGTCCAGGACCTCGATGCGCGCGGACACCACCGAAACCGGGGCGAGCGTGCCGGGTCGGACGACGACCATTCCGCGCTCGAGCTCATCTTTCTCGACGCCGACGAGGTTCAAGGCCACGCGGCTCCCTGGAGTCGCCGAATCGAGTGCGCGCTTGTGGGTCTGGATCCCGCGGATGCGCGCGCGCTGGCCTCTCGGCAGGATCTCGATCTCGTCGCCGGTCGCGAGCGCCCCATCGACGAGGGTCCCCGTGACGACCGTGCCGAAACCGGTCAGGGTGAAGGCCCGGTCGATCCCAAGGCGTGGCCGGCCGACATCACGACGCGCCTCCGCGGTCCGCAACACCGAGTCGAGCGACGCAACGAGCTCATTGAGGCCGGTCTTCGCGGTGGCTGAGACCTCGATCATCGGCGTGCCGGCGAGCGGCGTTCCCTGGAGCGCCGCACCGACGTCGGCGCGCGCGAGCGCTGCCCACTCTTCGTCGACGAGATCGCGTTTGGTGAGCGCCACGACGCCGCGGTCGACGCCGAGGACGCGAAGGATCGCCAGATGCTCCCGCGTCTGAGGCATGACCCCTTCATCCAGCGCGACGACGAGCAGGACCGCGTCGACCGGGCCGACGCCCGCGAGCATGTTCCGGATGAAATCCTGATGCCCGGGAACGTCGACGATGCCCACCTCGCCGCCCTCGGGCAGGCTGAGCCATGCGAATCCGAGATCGATCGTCATCCCGCGCTCGCGCTCTTCGCGGAGGCGGTCGGGGTCGATGCCCGTCAGCGCTTTGATGAGCGTCGACTTGCCGTGATCGACATGGCCCGCGGTCGCGATGACGCGCGCGCTCGTGTCAGGTCTAGACGTTGCGGCGCACCGCGATGCATTCGATCTCGACCTTCGCTCCGCGGAGCAGAGCGGCGCCGACCGTGGACCGCGCCGGCTTGTGGGTTCCGAACCGCTCCCCATAGACCTCATTCATTGCCTGGAAGTCGGCGAGGTCCGCGAGGAAGACGGTCGTCTTCGTTACGCGGTCGAGCGAGGAGTCGGCCGAGACGAGGACCGCGGCGAGGTTGTCGAGCACGCGGCGTGTTTGGGCGCGCACGTCATCGCCGCCAACGAGCTGGCCGCTCTGGGCGTCCAGCGCGAGCTGCCCCGCACAGAACACGAGGTCGCCCGCGAGGATCGCCTGGCTATACGGGCCGACGGGCGCCGGCGCGCGGTCCGTTTTGGTGACGCGAAGGTCCATCTGCTCCCCCTTTTGCGAGCGCGCCGGTCACGGCGCGCGCGAGAACCTCATCATCCTCGGGCAGGACGCTCCGCAGGTCGAGCGCGACCCGCTCGTCAACGATCCGCGAGATCACCGGGGGATCCGCAGACCGGAGCGTCTGCGCCAGACGGTTGGGTGGCGCGCCGCCGATCGCGACGGCAAAGGACGGCTGCGTCTCCTCGGGGAGCGACCCTCCTCCGATGGTGGACCGCAGCTCGATGACCTCGGCCGGGATCCCGACCGAGGCGAGCGTCCCCGCGAGAGACCGCGCCCGCGTCGCGATCGCGCGCGGTGTCGCGGCGATCATTCGCCAGACCGGAAGCTCCTTCTCGGCTGTTCCATCGCGGTATGTCTCGAGGGTCGCCAGGAGCGCCGCGATGGTCAGCTTGTCGGGTCGGAGCGCGCGCATGAGCGGGTGCGTGCGGAGCGCGGTGATGGACTCGGCCCGACCGACCGCGATCCCTGCCTGCGGTCCGCCGAGCAGCTTGTCTCCGCTGAAGGTGACCACGTCCGCACCTTCGCGGATCGCCTCGCCAACGGTGAGCTCCTTACCGAGGCCGAACCGCGACGTGTCGAGAAAGGTGCCGCTCCCGAGATCGTGGATGAAAGCGACGCTGTGCTCGCGCGCGAGAGCGGCGAGCTCGCGCCCCTCGGCGCGCGCCACGAACCCGCTGATCTTGAAGTTGCTCGCGTGCACGCGGAGGATCGCGCCGGTCTTCGCGCCGATCGCGCCGGCGTAATCGCGCGCGTATGTTCGGTTCGTCGTGCCCACCTCGACGAGCTTCGCGCCCGAGCGGCGCAAGACGTCCGGAATCCGAAAGCCGCCGCCGATCTCGACCAGCTCGCCGCGAGCCACGATCACCTCTTTGCGCGACGCGAGAGCCGCGAGAGCCAGCAGCACCGCGGCGGCGTTGTTGTTGACGACGACAGCGTCCTCGGCGGAGGCGAGGTCCGCGAGCAGGCGGGCGGCGTGACCGTGCCGTTCGCCGCGCTTTCCCGTGACGAGGTCGTACTCGACGCTCACCGCCCCAGCCGCGGCGGCGATGGCGGCGAGCGCTCGGGGCGAGAGCGGTGCGCGGCCGAGGTTCGTCTGCAGCACGACGCCGGTCGCGTTGATGACACTCCGGAGCGTGAGACGTTCGCGTTCCGCGAGGGCCGCGCGCGTCTGCGCCGCGAACGTCGCGGCGTCGCCGGATGTGCGCGCGGCGCGCGCTCGAGCGAGGACGTCGCGTGCCGCGCGGGTGAAACGCGCGCGCTCCGCATCGCGGGGGCCGGCGGCGCGGAGGACCGCGTCCACCGATGGCAGCGCGCGGCGCGGATCGGCCCGCTTCATCGCCCGAGGACCTCGAGCGCCGCGGGCCGCACGCGTATCGAGAAGCGCTGCGCTGTCGTGGTCTCGCCGTCGAGCTGAGCGCGCACCGGCCGCTGGAGCTCGATCTCGACCGCGCGTGCGCGCTTCATCAAAATCTTTCTTCCATCGACGTGGGTCCCGCGGTAGAGCTTGCCGAGCGCGACGAGAGATGACCACCGCGAAAGATCGCCGGCGAGCAGCACGTCGAGCTGGCCGTCGTCAAGCGACGCCTCAGGCGCGACGTGCATGCCCGATCCGAAGTGTGTTCCGTTCGCCGCCACGACCGTGAGGAACCGGCCGCTGTGCAGCTCGCCATCGACGAGCACGCGCATCGGCTCCGGCCGGTAGGTGGCGATTCCCACGAGGGAACCGGCGAAGTAGCCAAATGTTTTGCCGGTCACGCGCGAGGTCGCCGCGATCCGCTGCGCGACGTGGCCGTCGATCCCGACACCGGCTGAGTTCACGAAAACGCGTCCGTTCACCTCGCCGACATCGATCGTGCGCCGCCGCGCATCCCGGACGAAACGCGGCACGTCCCGTCGGCGCCGCGGGTAACCGAGTGCGCGCGCGAAGTCGTTCCCGGAGCCGATGGGGTAGAGAGCCAGCGCCGCGCCGCTCCCGGCGATGCCGTTCGCGATCTCGTTCGCGGTCCCATCGCCGCCGGCAGCGATGATGATGCGGTAGCCGTCCGCGGCTCCTTCACGCGCGAGGCGCGCCGCCTCGTCCGGTGCCGGAGTCTGAATGACGTCGACGCGCATACCCTGGTCACGGAACTCCGCGGCGATCCGGGACGCGAGCCCGGCGCCGGCACCGTTTCCAGCGACGGGGTTCACGATCGCAAGCGCGCGCTCTTCCGGCTGCCTGATCCCGCCGGTCACGCGCCAGCCGGTGAGAGCGCCTTGCGGATCGCGTCCTGCTCCTCTTCAGATAGCGCATGTTTCGATCGTCCGGCCTGCACCGGCTTCGCGAAGATGCGGGTGTCGGCGCGACCGTGGAGGCTCGAGAGCACGACGCCGTTGCCCTGGGCGTCGAGAAGCGCGACCGCGAAGGACTGATCGCCGCCGGTGTCGGCGAACGGGTTGAAGCGGACCACGCCGACCTTCTGGATGCTCCGCTGAGCGAGCCCCTCGAGCTCGTGATGCAGCCGGTTCAGGGCCTCCACCCGCTCGGCGACCGTGTCGAGTCGACGGAACTGGCGGTCGAGGAGCTCGTCCAGGCCGACGCCCTCGCCCTCACCGATGAGCCGGCGGAGCCGTCGGCGGAGCAGAGCGTCGGACCGCTGCAGCCACGCGACCCAGAGGACGAGCACGACGACGGCGACCGCGAGCACGACGACGAGGGTGGAAACGGCCTGGGCATCGAGGGGCATTCGCGGCGGAGCATACGGGGTCGGGTATCCTCGTCCTCCCGTGGCAAAGAAGCACCGCGTACGCGCGCGCTCCCGCCGGGCCGTCGAGGCGTCCCGCCGGGCCTCCGCCGCCCGTCCGGCGGCACCCGAGCGCGAGCAGCCCTCACGCCCGGCCGCCACCAGCCGCACCACGCGCTATGGATCGCGCACGGGAACCTCGCGCGCGGTTGGCGCGCCCTCGCAAGGCCTCGAGCGGGCGGCGGCCTGGGAGCGCGGCTACGTCACCAAGGACTTCCGGCGCATGGCCATCGTCGTGGTGATCGCGCTCGCGCTCCTCGTCGTTGCGGGCCTCGTTCTCAACGTCTTCGAACACTGAGCGATGCACCTCCCCGGAGACGGCGTCCCGCGCTCGTGATCCTTCGCGCGCTCATCTTCAGCGCGATCCTTACCTCGAGCTGCGGCGCGGTCGTCACCGGGAACGCCACGGTGGAGCGCGCCTACGCCCAGCACCTCTCCGCCGTCGAGGTCACCGCGCAGGGCACGGTCACGCGCCTCCTCGCCGACGACACCGGACCGTCGGGCACGCATCAGCGCTTCATCGTGCAGGTGAGCGGATCGTCGCAGACCCTGCTCATCGATAACAACGTGGACATCGGCAAGCGCGTCCCAGTCACGACGGGCGACGACGTCACGGTACATGGCGAGTACGTGTGGAACGATCAGGGCGGACTCGTCCACTTCACACATCACGACCCCGCTCACACGCACGAGGACGGGTGGATCGAGCTCAAGGCCGTTCGCTACAGCTAGGTCATCGTCAGCCGTATTTCAACATGGCGGCGATGACCAAGGCCACCTGTAGCAGGAAGCCTTCGATCCCGATCAACCAGAATCCCAGCTTGGTGCCCTTGAACCACGCGGCGACCGCGAGAAGCAGACCCAACGACACTAAAAGCGGCCACCAAGACACGACCCCTAACAGTGCGACTCCGACCAGTAGCGGAGCGGCGATCGAGAGTGCCGTTCCGACCGTTGACGATCGGGGACGGAAGACATACCAGGGCGGAGTCGAGTGCTCTCTCCCACGATGTACCGAGCGAATATGACGGGGCCCTCTTCCGGCCCTGACGTCGACGAACAGGACCGTAATGAGCTGGAACAACCAACTGACGGCACTGTCGACGGCGCGCATGGAGGACATTGTCACGACTGACCGAAATCCGGTGGGCTGTGCTGGATTCGAACCAGCGACCTCTGCGATGTGAACGCAGCGCTCTAACCGGCTGAGCCAACAGCCCCGGATGAGAAGTACAGGATAGCCGTCACCAGCTGCCCCCGCCGCCTCCGCCACCACCACCGCCGGCTCCCCCACCCGAGAATCCGCTGCCGCCGCTCGAGCCCGGCGTCGCCGCGATCGCTGATCCGAGATTGCTCGAGAAGCCCTGCAACGAAGAGGAGAGCACACCCGCGTTGAACGGCCCGCTTCCGATGTACCACGAGGCGGTCTGCTTGCTCATGTCGATGTCCTTGAACGCGCGGGTCCACCGGTCGACGCACCCGAACACGATCGCGTACGGCAGATAGTCCGAGAAGATGTTCTCGCGTTCCGCGAAGCGCTGTCGCTCGGTCTCGGCGACCTCCATGTAGCGGCCGAAGCCGAGCGTCCGTCGATGCAGGTCCGCTCCGGCTGCGGTCTTCGCGGGCATGATCCGAGCGATACCCAGCGCGACGAACCCAACGACGATGACGGCCACGCCGACGAGTCCCGCCCCGAGCGTTCGACCCAGGAGCCAGGCCACGACCGCTCCCGCGATGATGACGAGCACGCTGAGCCCGGCGTATCCCTGGCGAACGCGATCGGGTCGCGTCGCGAACCACTTGCGGGCAGCCGAATCGCGATAGAGCTCGCTCTCCGCGCTCCGGAGCGAAGTCACGAAATGCGTGCGGAGCTCCGAGATCTTCACGTCGGTGCCGTCCTTGAAGAGGCCGTCGTAGACGGTTCCCTCGTATGGAAGAAGACCGGCCTTGCCCTTTCCCGTGGCGTGCAACGTCCAATCCTTCTTCCCGAAGATCCACTGCTCAGGCTGCTCGGTGATCGTGAGATAGCCGCGGACGGCCAAGTCGACGATGGTCGCGGTGACATCTTTGGTGTCGGCGCTCTCGTCGAGGATCAGGCCGAGCTGCGCGGGGCGGATCTTGTCCGGCGGCTCGTACTCCGGAACGATCGTCCGGCCGTGGCCGGGGTCGCGGCCTGCTGTGTACCAACGCCAGTACAGCAGCGCGAGCCCGGCCACGAGCGCGAACGCGGCGAGGGCGAGCCATAACGGCTTCGGCTCAAAGTACCCAGGGACGTTGCCGTTGTCGCGGGCGATGATCGGCGCGGGCTCTGCGACGACACCTTTCGCGAGCGCGGCGACGATCGTGAGCTGGCCACGCGGCGGGAAGGGTCGTGTCGCAGCGAAGTCCGCACCGCCCGCGTTCGTCGTGGCGCGACACGCCTCATCAGATCCGGCGGGCCCCTGATAGCACGTGACACGCTGCAGGGCGGCGGGGGCGTGCACCGTTGCGGTGACCGCCTGCGCGCGCACGTCCCACGAGCCCCCGTTCACGTTCCAGAAGAGCTCGTCGTGGTCGACGAAGGCGTTCATCGCTCCCGAGACGTCGTACGTGATGCGGTAGGTCTGGCGCCCGCTCACGGTCCGATCGGGATCGCCGATCTTGATCACCTTGTCGCCGCCGGAATCGCTGAGCGCGAATCGGATCGGCTTTTCGGCCGCATCGGTCACCGAGCGGACCTCGAGGCGATAGACCCGGAGATGCGTGTCGTCCCAGCGGTATCGAACCGGGATGTTCCGGAAGATGCCGTGCTTCTGTTGCGCGCCGAAGTCCACATCGATGGCCTCGACGATGTGGAGCGACGCGTCGTTCTGGATCGTGATGTCGGATGCGAACCGCAGGATCACCCAGCCTTCGTCCGCGGAGGCCGAGGTCGCGAACGCAAGCCCGAACGCGACCAAGCCGACCGCGAGGGCCGTGGCGCGCCGCATCGAAAGGCTTAGAGGAATCGCAGAAGTATGGTGGCGAGGCCCAGGAAAGAAAGGAAGCTGCTGCAGTCGGTGATCGTCGTCAGCACGATCGACGACGACTGCGCCGGATCCTGGCCGAATGCTTTCAGGATCAGCGGGATCGCCGCCCCGGAGACGCCGGCCATGACCATGGCAAGGACCATCGCCGACCCGATGACCACCGTGAGGCCGATCGACTGGCTCCAGATGAAGACCCCGACCATGGTGGTCCCGGCCACCGCGACGCCGTTGAGCATGCCGACACCGGCCTCTTTCACGATGAGCCGCGGCCAGTGCGACAGCCGGACCTCGCGCAGCGCGAGTCCCCGCATCGTCACCGCGAGCGCCTGCATGCCGCTGTTCCCGGATTGGCCCGCGACGACCGGCAGCAGGATCGCGAGCGCCGTGAATTTGGCGATGGTGCCTTCGAACATCCCGACGACGAATGCGGCGAGGAATGCGGTCGCGAGGTTGATCTCGAGCCAGGGCAGCCGCTGGCGGACCGCGAACGATACACGCGAGAGCGCGCGCTCTTCCTTGCTCACACCGACCATCGTCTGCAGGCTCATCGTCGCCTCGGCCTCGGCCGCGGCGACGAGGGCGCGATAGCGGATCACACCGACGAGACGCCGGTCGCTGTCGATGACGGGCAGAGTCGCGACCCGCTGCTCCGTGAGGTAATTGACGATCTCCTCGCGCGTCGCCGTCGCGTGCACACCGACCGGTGCTCCCTGCACGAGGTCCTTGAGCTTGGTATCAGGCGTCGCCGTCGCGATCTCGCCGAGCGGGACGGAGCCCACGAGGCGGCCCGAGGCGTCGGTGAGGTAGATCGCGCCGAGCTCCTTCTCCTTGAACGTGCGCATCTTGCGCAGCGCGTCGTCGACCGTCGTCTCCGGCGCGAATGCGGTGATCCGCGGGTCCATGAGCGCACCCGCAGTATCGAAGGGATACGTGAGGAGCTCGCGAACCTCGGATGCGAACCGTCGCGGCAGGCGGCTCAGCACACCCTCGCGCTCGGTCGCGTCGAAGCTCGCCACGATGGGCGCGGCGCGCGCCGGGTGCATCTGCCGGAGCGCGATCTTCGCCGCCTCGACCGGCATGTGACGTAAGACGTCCGCGGCGACGCGCGGATTCAGGCGCTCGAGGAGATGAACGGCCTCCTCGGGTCCGGCGTCATGGACGATGAGCGCGGTCTCGCTCGGCATGCGCTCGTCGAGGAATCGGGCGACCTCGTCGGGGTGGTGCCGCAAGTATTCGGTGTTCAGGGCGCGGCGCGCCTCGACCTCGCTGGGGACCGACGCCTCCGCGAGAGGACGGGCGGCCTCGAGCGGGACCGACGCGATCGCTTCGCTCACGCCCGCAGTATCGCCAAGAACAGAGCCCTCGGCGGGTTCTATCGGGTGTCCGTGCGCCGGACCTCGAACTTTCCCTCGGCTTCCCGCACCTCGTAGTGCGGTTGATCGAACACCGCCGGCCCACGCACGACGAGTCCGTCACGGAGCCGGTACCGCGAGCCATGGCAACCGCACTCGATCGTGCCGTCCACGAGCTTGCCCTCCGAAAGGCTGCACCCCTGGTGGGCGCAGACGTCGTGGAGGGCCTCCAGGGCAGAGCCCCGCCGTACCACGACGAGCGTCTGCGCGCCGGCCTTGGCCTTCACCGGTTTGTCGGCGGGGATCTCCGTGACGTCGAGCGCGGCCCACTTCGTCCCACCGCCGCGCCAGGCGTGGCGATCGACCTGGGTCCCGAGGTTGTACACGAGCTCGCCACCTATGTACGCGCTGCTGATGACGATGAGGAAGCCGATCACCGAGAGCCAGACCTCGGCCGGCGACGGCACGGCACCGAGCCGCATGAGGAACGACACGAGATAGAGGACGAGCGCCACGAGCATGAGCGACGAGTGGACCGTCCCGAACCGGCGCGTCTTGCCCTCGAGGTCGATGTAGTCGGCGTACCCCGCGAGCGCCGCGAGCAGCATGAACACGATCCCGACGCCGATTGCGGCGGTCGCCGCGGCGCGCTGGCCCGAAAGATCGAGCACCAGTGCGACGACGTACGCGCCGATCGGTACGTCGGTGATCGCCGGGTGGAGCGGATGGCCGAGCCACACGCCGTGCAGCAGATCTTTGATCACCGGCACCGGCTTGTAGAGCGCGGCGAAGATCGCGACGAAGAGCTTACCGAGCGGATCGGCCCATACGGTCTGCGCATCGAGGATCCGCTCGATGACCCCGTGCAGCACGCGCGGAGTCTAAGGCCGTCTAGCGCACGACGATGGAGCTTGCGCCCGCCGAGATCGTGAGGGTCACGCGATCGTGGGCTGAGCCGTATCCGCTGGTCTCGACGGCGCTACCGCACGCGACGCAACCGCCCGTCCCGCCGCCCGAGCCGAGCCGCGTGTTGTCGCTTCGCAGTGAAAGCAGACCGCCGGTCGTCGCGATGCGCGCCTCGACGCCATCGGGGACCACGATGGCGATGCTCGATGCGCCGCCGTTCATGCGGATCGCGACGTCGCCGCTGGGCTTCGGCAGAACGAATCGCATCGACGACGCGCCAATGTTCACCCGGGCATCGGTGACGCGTACGTCGGAGAGGTCGACATCGAATTCGCCCGCGCCCACGTTGATCGTGAGCGATGTCGGGACGTCGCTCGCGACCTGGATCTGCATGTCGCCGGGTCCCCCTGGGTGGAAGAAGCCGCTGGACACCTGATCGACTCGCACGTCGGCGCGCGTGGTGCCTGAAGTCCGCAAACGGAGATCGTGGCTCGTGCTGTGCGCCTCGACGAGCTGGGCCGAGCCACCGCTCACGTGATAGGACTGGGTCCCGCCGCCGTTGAGCGTCAGATTGAGCTGGGTGGCGTCGCCGCGCGGCGCGCTCACGTCGGTCTCCCCCGACCCATCGCCATTCCCGAAGACCAGGATGCCCGGCGCAAGGTTCGGCGAGTAGGCGACGAGTGCAAGGCCGGCCGCGATCACCAGGACCTCCGCCACCAGCGTCGGCACGGGCCACCGATGCGCGAACGCGATGTCGAGGCCGATCAGCACGAGCAGCAGCGGCCAGAGGCTCGCGATCGCGAGCCACGAAACACCCGCGATGAACCCGAAATTCTGCAGCAGGAAGATCAGCCCGAGCGCGATAAGGAGCAGCGGCCAGAAGACGCCGCGCCGTGGCCTCACGAGCGGACTCGCTGCAGCAGAAAGAGCGCGCCGATACCGATAAGGACCAACGGCCACAGGAGCTGCAACTGCGCGAATCGGAAGACGCCCGCGTTGCTCAGAAGGAACACCACGCCGAGCCCGATGAGGAGATAGCCGACGGCCATACGGCGGCGCTCGGCCTCCGCCGCGTGGATCGCCGGGTCGACCGGCGCGACAGTGGATGCCGCGGTCGCATCCGCAGGTGCGGCCGGCGGGGTCGTCGAGGTGAATGGCGCGGGACGGCCCGGTAGCGGCATAAGGATGAGAAGGACGATGTACGCGAGGAGACCGATCCCGCCAAAGAACCCGAGCACGACGAAGACGACCCTGACCAGGGTGGCGTCGACCGCGAGGTACTCGGCGATCCCGCCGCAGACGCCGGCGATGACGCGGTTGGCATTGCTGCGCTCAAGACGAGACGGCACGGGCACGCTCCCTTCGTTGCGTGTACTCGTAGGCGACTGCGACGGCGAGCGCGAACGTCGCCGCGAGCGGAATGCCGGGTTGCTGCGCCGCGGCAAGGATCGCACTCGCCGGCACTGCCGCCCGCGCCAGCGTTTGGATGGCCGCGTCGAAGGCCTCCGACGCGACGGCGGGCGCGATGGTCGGCAAAGCCACGAGCACAAGCCCGGCGAGAGCGGCCGCGGCCGCGCCGGCCACCGCCGTCGACAGCAACGCGGCGAACACGGAGGCGGGCCGGTGTGCTTCAGCCTGCGCAGCGATCGTCGCGAGATCCATGCGCGGCGGCAGCTCGGCCGCCTCGAGCCGGAGGGCGCGACGAAGCCGGACCTCATCGAAGAGGTCGTCCTCGCGACGATCGTTCCTCATCGCTCGCTCTCCAGAGCGCCGCGCAGGAGCGCGCGGCCCCGAAGGAGCTGGACGCCGACCGTCGAGGCGGGTCGGCCGGTGACGTGCGCGATCTCGTCGACGCTCAGCTCGTTGAAGTAGCGGAGGACGATGACCACGCGATAGAGATCGGGCAGCTGCCTCACGGCCGCGCGGATCCTCGCGCGATCCTCGCGTGCCACCGACTCCGCGTCAGGCGTGGCATTCGAGTCGGCAACGGCCGTCGCCTGCTCGACCTCGACGCTGCGCCGCAGCTCGCGCCCGCGCTTGCGCACGTAGCTGATCGCTTCGTTCGTCGCGATGCGCAGCAGCCAGTGCCGGAGCGGCCGCGTCCGATCGTAGCGATGGAAGGCTCGATACGCCTTGAGGAAGGTCGAGCTCGCAACGTCGAGCGCCGCGTCCCGGTCGCCCGTGATGCGGAGCGCGACGCCGTAGACCTCGTCCTGGTGCTCGCGGACGCCATCGGCGAACGTCGCGGACGAGGCCAGGGTCATGGGCAGGTCGAGGCGTAGGGCGACACTCGCGGCCATTCCCTCCCAGTACGCTGCAGCCCCCAAAGCTATTTCAGCAGTCGCGCGAGCGCCGGTCCCGCCATAGGAGGGACGCTCAGCACCTTGTCGCGCGTGGTCGCCCCGCGCTCGACATGCACGTCAGCCGCCCGAATTGCGAGCGCCTTCGCCAATACCTCCTGGACCGCACGATTTGCCGCATTTTCGACCGGAGCCGCCGCGACGCGTACCACCAGCCGACCGGCGCGCATCCCATCGACTCGATCGACGCGCGCCCGTGGGATAACGCGGACTTGGACCTCGATCCGCTCCGACACCCGGCTATTGAACCGCTCGGATGGGTCGCTGTCCCGCGGGTGGCACCGGCGAGCGGGTTGTGCGCGAGCCGCGGGTGCCCCGGGGACCCACACCGCGGAGTGAGCGGAGCGAACGACGCGAATAGTGGGGAGGGTGCGGCGAGGGCACGGCCCCGAGCCGGTGACAGGACCCGCGCACCCGCGGCCCGGGACCAGCGGAGCGACGGTCAGATCACTGGTGGCAGGATGCGGAGGAGGAGGAAGGTCACCGCGTTGATCAGAAGAAGCGCGGCGAGCGGGGAGAAGTCGGTGCCGTCGATCGGCCGGACCACGCGTCGTACCGCCGCGAGGAGCCAATCCGTCGACGCATAGACGACGCCACCGAGGACGGGTAGACGGGCGCCCGGGATCCATGAGAGCGCGACCCGGATAAAGAGCGCGAGCGTGAGCGCTCCGCTCACGACGTTGATCGCCGCCTCCACGAACACGCGGAGCAGGCACGTGACGCACATCAGCGCGCCTGGGCGATGAGCCCCAGGACGATGGGCTCCAAGAACCTGATCGCGATGAGCACGATGAACGGTGAAAAGTCGAGACCTCCGGCGATGGGGAGCGCGCGGCGGATCGGCGCAAGAATCGGCTCGCTGACGCCCCACGCGAATTCGCTGATCCCGAACGGCAGGCGGGCGCTCGGGAACCACGACAGGACGACCCGCACGACGATCGCGAGCGTCAAGGCATTCGCCACCGCATCGATGAACGCCTGGAGGTAGAAGATCAGCAGGCAGGTCGCGCACACGGTCGCTAGACGTCCAGCCGGTAGCGCGACGGCGTCGGGCCGGTCTGGCCCTGATACGACGAGCCGAGCTCCGGCGAGCCGTAGGGGTGCTCGGCCGGGCTCGAGAGTGGGAAGAATGAGAGCTGCCCGATGCGCATCCCCGCGTACAGGGTGATTGGGATCGTGTTCACGTTCGAAAGCTCGAGCGTGATGTGGCCATCCCAAGCGGGGTCGATGAATCCGGCGGTGCTGTGGATGAGGAGTCCGAGCCTGCCGAGCGAGCTCTTGCCCTCGACCCGCGACACCATGTCATCGGGAAGCCGGATGCGCTCGCGGGTCGACCCGAGCACGAACTCGTTGGGATGCAGGATGAACGGGGTCTTGGGCGGGACCTGAACGAGCTCCGTGATGTCGTCGAGCGGGCGCGCGAGGTCGATGAAGGCGTGGCGGCTCGAGCGGAACACGCGAAAACGATGGTCGAGGCGGATGTCGACCGATGCGGGCTGGACGCACTTCGGGTCGAACGGATCGATCCCGATGCGGCCGGCATCGATCGCCGCGCGGATGTCACGATCGGAGAGGACCACTCCGACCGAGTATGCCGGGCTTGGGCCCACCAAGTACGCGCACCGCCTCGCGGAGCTCGCGCCACGTGCGCACGGTCCGCTCGGCGTCCGGCAGCGGCGAACGCGAGAAGCCCCACAGCACCTGGATGGTGTGCGCGCCGGCGGCCTTGCCCATCGCGAGATCCGCCGCGCTGTCGCCGATTACGACCGATTCATGCGGCGAGACCCCGAGACGGCTCATGGCGTAGCGCGCGAGATCCGGGGAGGGTTTCGGCCGCGGCACCGAATCGCCCCCGAGATAAACGTCGATGTCCTTCTTGATCCCGAGGCCGCGCAGGATCCGCTCGCAGTCCGATGCCCGCTTGCCGGTGACCGTCGCCTGCAGCAGCCCGGCCGCGTGGAAATCGCGCAACGTCGTCCGAGCGCCGCGATAGAGTCGCGTCGCGGGGATCGCGACACCGTCGTACCGAGCGCGGTACTCGACGCGATAGCTTTCGACATCCGCGGCGCCGAGATCCGGCCACGCCAGACGGAACATTGCGTCGAGCGGAAGGCCAGTGAGCTCGCCCACCTTCTCGTAGGGAAGCAGCGGACCGCCGTGCGCAGCGATGACGGCGTTCATCGTCTCGACGACCAGGCGCACGCTGTCAGTGAGCGTGCCGTCCAGATCCCACAGGACCGCGCGGAGCGGAGGTACCTTAGCGGCGGCGACGGCGCGAGGGCCCGGCGATGACCGGCTCGGCGATGGGTAGGGTGATCTGCTCGGCGACGCGGCGATCGCGAGCCACCTGGCGAATCCGCACCAGGGACGCGAGCTCGTCATACAGCGCGTCGATGTCTTCGAGCCGCGAATACACGATCTTGAAACGCAGGTACGAGAGCGGGTCGCGTTCCGCGAGGCGCTCGAGGACCATCTCACCGATCCGTCCAGAGGGGATCTCGGACGCGCCGCTCTGCCGGACCGCGGCCTCGAGCTCGTCGATGAGGCGATCGATCTCTTCGGTCGACAGCGCCTTCGATGCGGCCTTTCCGATCGCGCTCGCGAGCTTCCGCCGGTCGAACTCCTGGCGGCTACCGTCGCGCTTGAGTACCTGGATGCGGGCGGATTCGCTCCGCTCAAAGGTGGTGAATCGCTCCTCGCAGCGGTCGCAGACCCGCCGCCGTCGGATCGAATCGCCGTCCTCGGCCTCGCGCGAGTCGATGACGCGGGTGTCGGGATTGCTGCAAGCGGGGCACTTCACAGACACAAGATATGGGACAGGGTGCCACCAAATCTAGTGGCCACCGGTGCGAGGACCTCCCCGAATGGGCTCCGTGGCGTCAAGATGGACCTTCCGGCGCCGGCAGCGATCCCGGCTCCCCGCCGCGCGCAACTCGGAGGACGCCTGGCAAATGCAAAGCCCCCGGCCGGTCGAGGGACCGATGCCGGGGGCTGAAAGATGCGCGTGAAGGATTTAGTGGCCGATGCCGAGCAGGAACAAGATGATGATCAGCGCGAGCGGCGCGCCGAGCAGCCAGAGCAGGATCAGGATCATCTCTTTCCTCCTTATATCCGCGTCGTGCGGTCGGTAGCGACCGGACGGCGAGTCATCCGGGCGCGCTCACGCTCGTAGAAGCTGAAGTCCATCCGCTCGCCTGAGCCCAGCCAGCCTCCGACGACGCTGCCGGCGAGTCCGAGCAGGATCGCGACGGCCGCAGCGGTCGCACCGGCGGTCGCGGCCTTCGCCGCGTTCGGGTCGACCGGCGCTCCGGGCTGAGAGGGAACCGCAGGCGACGGCGCGAGGCCCGCATACCACCCGTTGAAGACAGCCCCGCCGAAGCTCGCCATGGCGAGCAGGACGACGGTCGCCACGAGGAACGCGATGGCTGCGTGCAGGATCGCCGGCTCGGCGCGACGGATCCCGGCGATCCGGGCCGTGACCCACCCGCCGATCACGAACGCGAGGAATGAAGCGAAGACTGCGTATGCCACTGCCGTGCGACCGATCCCGCTGAAGTCGGTGACCCGACCTTCGGCGCCGGCCTTCCACGAGCCAACCGCTGTTCCGATGACACCGAAGAGCACGACCGCGACCACCGAAGCGAGCGCCCCGACGATCACCGGAGTCCAGTAGACAGGCCACGCCGTCCACGAATCCCCGCGGACGACGGTGCCTCCTTCTCGCATCACTGCGCACCCCCGTCTCGAAAATTTGCGTGCTTTCGTTTCGGGGATGCAGCCGACGTGCCAATGTGCGGGAGCGGCGGACGACCCGCCGCTCAGCTCAACGGCGTCTCAGGAAGCTGGGAACTTCGAGATCGTCGGCGGCGTATTTCTTCGACTCTTCGGCCTTCGCGTGTGGCGCGGTCATCGGTGCCGGCGCGACGACGGGCGCCGGGGCTGCGCGCTGCTCGACCGAGGGCGCTTGCCGCTTGTACATCGGTCCCTCGAGCCGACGGATCGCGCGCGCGGCCTCGAACGCGGTCGCGATGACCGAGATCTTGACCTCGCCACCCATCCGTTCGTCGATCACCGCGCCGAAGATGATGTTGGCCTCGGGGTCGGCGGCCGCGTGGATGATCTCCGCGGCTTCGTTCACTTCGAAGAGGGTCAGGTCCGGCCCGCCGGTGATGGTGAACAGAACACCGCGCGCGCCGTCGATCGACTGCTCGAGGAGCGGCGACATGATCGCCTGGCGCGCGGCATCCGCCGCACGCGACTCGCCCGAGCCGTGGCCGATGCCCATGAGTGCCGACCCGGCGTTCGTCATGATCGTCTTCACATCGGCGAAGTCGAGGTTGATGAGGCCGGGGACCGTGATGAGGTCGCTGATGCCCTGCACGCCCTGGCGAAGCACGTCGTCGACGATCCGGAATGCGTCGACCATGCTCGTCTTCTTCTCGACGACCTGCAGCAAGCGGTCGTTGGGGATCGTGATGAGCGTGTCGACCTTGTCGACGAGCTCGGCGATGCCCTGCTCGGCGAGCAGGCGGCGCTTCGCGCCCTCGAAGCTGAACGGCTTTGTCACCACGGCGACGGTGAGCGCACCCACGTCCTTGGCGATCTCGGCGATGATCGGAGCGGCGCCGGTGCCGGTCCCGCCGCCCATGCCGGCGGTGATGAACACCATGTCCGCTTCCTTCAGGGCCTCGTAGAGCTTCTCGCTGTCGTCCTCGGCGGACTTGCGCCCGACCGTCGGATCGGCGCCCGAGCCAAGGCCTTTGGTGACCTTGTCGCCGATACGGAGCTTGTGCGGTGCGTCCGACAGGAGAAGGGCCTGAGCGTCCGTGTTCACAGCGATGAACTCGACGCCGAGGAGCTCGGCGCGGATCATCCGATTCACGGCGTTCGAACCGCCGCCGCCGATACCGACGACCTTAATGAGCGCGAAGTTCTCGATGTCGCTTCGGAGGGGCATGGGTAAGCCTCCATGATGTCCATGCCGCTGCCCCTCCCCTAGCGGTGCGCTCATGGCTATTCAGTTCGCGCGCTGACTATAGTCCGCAAACTCAACGTTTGGCTACCGCAATTTGTGACTCGCCGTCGACCTCGCGACTCAGAGGCGACGCAGCTGACCGTTCTGCGGATCGTAGGTGACGAGATGGAATCTTTTGCCAAGCGCGAGGATTTCATCGAACACCTTGCGGGGGGTGTCCAACCGCATCAGCAGACCGACGCATCGATCCGAGCTTTGCGGTGTCGAGGTCCACGGCGACACCCCGGGTTTTAGCCTAGCCCACTGATCCTCGGTAAAGGCCTCGAGCGCGGGAAACCGCTGGAGCAGCAGGCGGTGAAACTCGACGACGTCTGGGCTGGCCTCGAATGGACTTGACTCTTCCATCGCGTCGCGCTCCAGCATGTCTCCGGCCTCGTCGTGGTTTGCTGGAAGAGGCGCCTTCCAGAAATAGAGGTCGTAGCTCAGGGCATGAGTCCCTTGAAGATCTTTCCGATGCGTGAAGTCACGCCCTCGAGGGAGCGCGTGCTCGCGCGATCCTCCTCGGAGGACCAGTTATGCGCGCCCCACAGCAACAGGCCGCTCGCGGCGGAGTAAGGCGGCGTCGCGATCTGGTCGGTCAGACCGCCGAGACCCCGCGGACCGACCACCCGCGCGCTCATGCCAAGCTGGTCGCGGGCGGCGCGGGTCACGCCCTCGAGGAGCGAGCCCCCGCCGGTGAGGACGAGACCCGCCTGGAGGCGGTTTGTCGCCCCGGCCGCCTCGATCTCGGCCCCGATGAACTTGAAGATCTCGGTCACCCGCGACTCCACGATCTCGGCGATGTGCCGGCGGGTCACGCCGTGCGAGGCGTCCTCACCGATCGAGGTCACCTGCAGGACCTCGTCGGGGTCGACGTCCATCGGGACGGCCGAGCCGTAGCGGAACTTGACGCTCTCGGCCACATCCGGCGTCACCCGCAGGACGATGCCGAGGTCCGCGGTCACGCTCCGTCCGCCCATTGGGATGGTCGAAGAATGGGAGATCGAACCGTCCTGGAAGATCGCGACGTCGGTGGTGTCGCCGCCGATGTCGGCCAGGCAGACGCCCAGCTCGCGGTCCTCGTCATTCAGGGTCGCCTCAGCTGTGGCCAGGGGCGCGAGGACGAGCTCATCGATCTCGACACCGGCTCGCTGCACGCACTTCGTAAGGTTCTGAACGCTCGTCGACGAGGCGGTGACGATGTGCGTCTCCACCTCCAGGCGAACGGCGGTCATACCGATCGGATCGCGCACGCCCTCCTGGCCATCGACGACGTAGCCGCGGGGTACCACGTGAAGGATCTCCCGCGTGTTCGGGATGGAGACGGCGCGCGCGGCTTCGATGGCCCGCACGGTGTCGCCGCGGTCCACATCGTGCCGCGACGAGCCCGAGACCGCGACCATGCCTCTCGAGTTCTGGGAGCTGATGTGGCTTCCCGAGATGCCGACAAACGCCGACCGCACTTTGAGGCCCGAGATCCGCTCGGCGGCCTCGACCGCGGCCATGACCGACTGCACGGTGCGGTCGATGTCGATGACAACGCCCTTGCGGAGGCCATCCGAAGCGGCCTGGCCGATCCCGATGACATCGACGCCGCCGCGGGCAGCCATCTCCCCGATGAGAACGCAGACTTTCGTCGTACCGATGTCGATGGCGACGAGCACGGTCTGCTCAGCCATGACTCACTCCGATCATTGCGGGGGAAGTATCCCCTTCAACCCCTCTTCGTTTGCCGCGATAGCGGCAAGCTAACCGATTCGGCCTCCGCACTAGAGAAAGTGGCGGCGGATCACCGCCACGTTCTGGAAGATCCGCCATCCAAAGGCAAACAGCGCCACGAGATAGAGGTCGATCCCGAGGCGGTCGCCGAGGAATGTCAGGGCCGCGGCAAGCAAAGCGTTGGTGTAGAAGCCCGACAGAAAGATCCGCGTGTCGAAGTGTCCCTCGAGCTCGGCGCGCCCCGCGCCGAGCAGCGAGTCGAGCGCGGCGAGGATGCCGACCGCCGTGTAGCGGGCCCACTCGATCGGGAGGTTGAATCGAAGCGCGAGGCCCAAAAGCACCCCGGCGACAAGGCCGAGGAGCGGGAGCAGCACTTCAGGCGGGACTGACGACTATGGAATCCGGGGTCCGCACGTCGACGTAGTCTAGCTTTCGCTGCGGGTTATCCCGAAGGTAACGCTTCACCAGGGTGATCTTGTCGTCGATACGCTCGGCGCCGCCGAAGCGTATCTCCCACCCCGTCCCGGCCCCGACTCGAAGCACGAGCCCGTTCGCGCCGGAGGTGAGCACGACGCGCGGCGATGTCGCGTCCGGGCGGAGCTCCCCCGGTCCAAGGCGCGCGAGCTTTGCCGCCGCATCGACGAGCGCAGGGTCCAGCCGGTCGCCCGCCCGCCGCGAGCTCCGCTCGTCGGTCACGCGCAGCTCCGGCACACCGTGCGGGTCGATCGACGAGAAGAGAACGCCATCGGCATCGACGAGCCACTCGGCGTCGCCCGCGCTCCAGCGGAGGATCGGGACGCGCTCGCTGAGCACGACACGCGCTCGGTCGGGAATCCCGATCTCAACATGCGCGTCGCGGACCGCCGGCAACGCACGGATGAGTCGATCCCGTGCCCGCGACGCGCTCGCCGTGAAGGCCTGCGCATCCAAGAGTCCGCTCGCGGCCACGACGGCATCGACCGTAACGTGGTGTGCGCCTTCGATCGAGAGGTCGCGGATCCGCCAGAAGGGACCGATCGAGGCCGCGACGATCGCGGCGGCGCACGCCACGGCGGTGACGCCGGCGATCGCGCGATCGAGGTCGGCCGGCCGTCGTGGCGGTCGAAGCCGCCGTGGTCGTGACCGGGCTCGGGAGCTCAGCGCGCCCGCCGGCGCGCGTCCTCGAGGGCCCAGTCGATGAAGCGGGCGAGCAGATCGCCGAAGCCGATGCCCGCGGCGCGCGCCGCCTTGGGTAGGAGGCTGTTGGCGGTCATGCCCGGGATCGTGTTCACCTCGAGCGCGACCATACGGTCGTTCGACCACATGAGATCGAGTCGCGACATACCCCGGCAGTGGAGAGCGCGGTGCGCACGCACCGCGAGGTCTTGCGCGCGCTGGGCCACATCCGGCGGTATGTCGGCAGGACAGACCTCCTCGCTCTCGCCGGCGTCGTACTTCGCGCTGTAGTCGAAGAACGGGCGCTTCGTGAGGATCTCGATGACCGGTAGGGCGGTGAGGTCGTCGTTACCGATGACCGGGACGGTGAGCTCACGGCCTTTCACTTGCTCCTCCACAAGGGCCCGCTGGTCGTACTTCAATGCCAATTCGATGGCCGACGGCAGCTCGGCGTCGCGGGCGACAATGGAGGCGCCCACGCTGGACCCGCTCGAAACGGGCTTGACGAACGCCGGCAGACCGACCGACCGCGCGGCATCGAGATCCTCCTTCGTCATGCCGGTCACGACGACGCCGCGCGGCACGTCGAGGCCGGCGGCCGCGAGGATCTGCTTGGCCACCTCCTTGTCCATCGCGAGCGCAGACGCGAGGACGCCGGACCCGGTATAGGGAACACCGATCGTGTCAAGCAGTCCTTGGATCCGTCCGTCCTCGCCCCAGGTCCCGTGGAGCGCGATCAGCACCACGTCGATCGGGTCGGCGTTCGTCATCACGCGCGTCGCTGGAACGAGCGCGCGTGAGGCGCTCTCGATCTGTGTTTCAAGACCACGCGGAAGCTGGTGATCCGTCTCGAGTCGACCGCCCCCTTTGATGAGGCGTTGCGCTTGCTCGCGCTGCGCCGCCGTGATCTCCGGATTTCGCGCCATGAAGGCGAGCGGGTCGAGCAGCACGACCTCGAAACGGCTCGGGTCGAGGCTCGCCGCTATCTGCGCGCCCGTCGCGAGCGAGATGTCGCGCTCCGCCGACGCGCCGCCGGTGAGCACGCCAACGCGGATTTTCACCAATCCCCGACCAGCTCGACCTCAGGAACGAGCTTCACGTTGAATTTCTTCGCGACTTCGCCCTGGACGAGCGCCATGAGGGCACGGACGTCGTCCGCGGTCGCGCCGTTCACGTTCACGATGAAGTTCGCGTGTTTGGGGCTGACCATCGCGCCACCGATGGCCTTGCCCTTGAGGCCCGCGGCTTCGATGAGCCGGCCGGCGTGGTCGCCGGGGGGGTTGCGGAAGATCGAGCCGGTATTCGGCTGCGCGAGCGGCTGCTTTTTGATCCGCTCGTTCGCCATCTCCTTGATCCGCTTCACCGCGTTCGCGCGGTCGCCGGTCCTCCCGCGGAAGCGCGCGCGGACGCAGACGATCGGCGTGCGCTGCAGGGAGCTTGTGCGGTAGGAGTAGCCAAGCTCGTCCACCCGCGCGGTCCAGGTGTCGCCATTCATGTCGACCAGCTCCGCGTCCACGAGGACGTCTGCGGTCTCGCCACCGAATGCGCCGGCGTTGCCGTGCACAGCACCGCCGACCGTCCCCGGGACCGTCGCCATCCACTCGAGTCCCTCGACGCCCGAGCGGGCGGCGACGGCGGCGACGTGCGCGAGCTCGGTGCCGGACGAGGCGGTGACGATGTCGCCGTCGACGCTCGACTCGCGCCAGCCGTTCTGGAGTACGACCCCGCGGATGCCCCGGTCAGCGACGAGCAGGTTGGTCCCTCCGCCCAGGACGAAGACGGAGAGCTCGTTCTCGCGCGCCACCTGTATCGCATCGAGGAGATCTTTTTCGGTCGCGACGCGAACAAAGAAATCCGCGGGCCCACCGATCCGCAGGGAGGTGTGCGGCGCGAGGGACTCGCCGCGGGCGCCAAAGGCCGTCATCGTCATACCGGCGCGCGCTCCCGAAGCAGCTCGAGGAGCCGGATACCCGCCGGGCGTATGTCGCCGGCGCCGAGTACCAGCACGAGGTCGCCCGGGCGCGCGTGGTCGGCGAGGACGCGCGCCGCGGCCTCAGGATCGGCAACATAGGTTCCACCCGCGCTCGCGGCGAGCGCTTTCGCGCCGGCTCGGCTGTCGGCCGCCTCACGCGCCGACGCGAACGTCTCGGCAACGACGCGATCGTCGGCGGTCCGAAGCGCGGCCGCGAAGTCGTCGAAGAACGCACGCAGGCGACTCGGGGTGTGCGGCTGGAACAGCACGATCACGCGGCCCGTCGTCCGTGCTCGGACCGCGTCGATGGACGCGCGGATCTCCGTCGGGTGATGGGCGTAGTCGTCGATGACGGTGATGCCGCGCTCCGACCCCAGCTCTTCCAGGCGACGCTCGGTCCCGCTGAAGGTCGCGAAGGATTTCGCGGCGGCGGTCGCCGGAACGCCCACGGCATCGGCCGCGGCGAGGGCCCCCGCGGCGTTCCGTGCGTTGTGCGCGCCCGCGAGGCGCAGCGAGACCGGAACGGGTTTACCGAACGGGCCGGCGAGGTCAAAGCTCACGCCGTCGGCACGTTGCACGAGCTCGACCACGCGATAGCCCGCCTCCGGCGCCGTCCCGTAGGTCACGACCTGACGGCCGGCGAGGTCGTCGCCGCGGGCGGCAAGCTCGGCGGCACCGGGTTCGTCCGCGCAGGCCACCAGCCAGCCGCCGCGGACGATCCCCGAGGCGAACCGCGCGAAAGCCTGTTTTACATCGGCGTGCGTCGGAAAGATGTCGATGTGGTCGTGTTCGATGTTGGTCACGATCGCGACCTCGGGCTCGAGCGAGAGGAATGCGCGGTCGTACTCGTCGGCCTCGATGACGAGGATGTCGCCGCGCCCGGCGTGTGCATTCGTGCCGATGTCGCGGAGCACCGCGCCGCAAATGAGCGACGGATCGAGACCGCCGGCACGAAGCGCCGTCCATGCGAGTGCCGTGGTAGTGCTCTTTCCGTGGGTTCCGGCGACGGCGACGACGCGCTTGCCGCGCGCGAGCTCCCGCCAAGCGTCCTCACGCTTCCACACAGGTATGCGCGCGGCGCGCGCCGCCGCGACCTCGGGGTTGCTGTCGCCGTACGCGCTCGATCGCACGACGACGTCGGCGCCCGTCACGTGCCCGGCGTCGAACTCGGTCGCGACGAGCGCCCCCTCCGCGGCGAGGGCTTGGGCGAGTGGCCACGAGCCCTTATCGGATCCGCTCACGACGTCTCCGCGCGCCATGAGCAGCCGCGCGACAGCGGACATACCCATGCCGCCGATCCCGACGATATGAAATCTGGTCAAGCGCACCCGCCAAGTTTTCGAAGCTCGCCAGCGATCGCCGTCGCGGCGTCGGGACGCCCCACGGCGCGCGCCGCCTTCGCCATGCGCCCGAGCCGAGCGGGGTCGTCGAGCAGGCCGGTGACCTGCGCGACCAGACGATCGGCGTCCAGCTGACTTTCGCGAATGACGATCGCGGCGCCGCGTTCGGCGATGTCCTGCGCGTTCGCCATCTGGTGCGCTTCCGCCGCGGCCGCGAACGGAACGAGGATGAGCGGCACGCCGAACGCGAGCGGCTCCGCAATGGAGGAGCTGCTCGCCCGTCCCACGACGAGGTCCGCCGACGCGAGCGCCGCACCCATCTCCTCGTGCAGGAAGCCGTACACCTGATAGCGCTCGCGCAGGTCGGGCGGCAGCGTCTCGCGCTTGGCGACGACCTGCGCGAGGTGAGCGTTCCCGGTGTGATGGATCACGATCGCGCGGCGCAAGAGCCGTGTCACCGCGCCCGAGATGGCGTGGTTTATCGCGGCCGATCCCTGGCTGCCGCCGGTGACGAAGACCACGGGTCCCTCCGACGGTATCCCGAGCTTCGCGCGACCCGACTCTCTCGTCCAGGTGAGGAGCGAGCGACGGATTGGATTCCCATCGACGAACGTGCGACCCCGGGGGAGGACGCGAAGCGATCCCTCGAACGTCGCGCCGATCCGCTGCGACCACGCAGCGAGCATCCGGTTCACGCGTCCCGGGATGGCGTTGCCCTCCCAGATGTAGACCGGCACGCGAGCGAGGCGCGCCGCGACCACGACCGGGAACGACGCGAGTCCGCCCGTAGTGCAGCAGACGTTCGGTTTGAATCGCAAGATCTGCGCGAGGGCGTCCGCCGTCGCGATCGGCATCACCGCGGCACGCGAGACGAGGGAAAAGCGCGAGTCCGGATCCCGGAGGGACGGCATCGCGGTCGCGTGGAACGGTATGCCCGACCCGGCCACGAGCTCAGCCTCGAGGCCGCGACGACCACCGATGAAGAGGAAGAGCGTTTCGGGATCCTTTTCGGTCAAGGCTTCCGCGACCGCGAGGAGCGGGCTCACGTGACCGCCCGTCCCGCCACCGACGAGAAGCACGCGGCACGCTCGTCCGCTGTGTGGTTCGGGCTCGACCAACGTTCAGGAGGATACCCACGGCGATGAGACCGACACAGAGCGAGCTGCCACCGTACGAGATGAAGGGGAGCGTGATGCCGGTCATCGGCACGAGGCTCGCGACGACGGCCATGTTCACCCATGCCTGGAAGCAGAGCCACATCGTGATGCCGATCGCGAGCAGCGCGCCGGTCGAATCCTCGGCGCGGAGGGCGATACGGACGCCCCGGAAGGCCAGTGCGAGGAAGAGCAGGACGATCACCAGCGCCCCGGCGAGGCCGAGCTCGTCGCCGAGCACCGCGAAGATCGAGTCGGTGTACGGGTGCGGCAGGTAGCCGAACTTTTCCTTCCCCGCCCCGAGCCCTTCGCCAAAGGGACCGCCGAGACCGAGCGCATAAAGCATCTGAATGGTCTGGAATCCGAATTTCTGCGGGTCGGACCATGGATCGAGGAACGTCACGAGCCTTTGAAGGCGGTACGGCTGCGCGACGGCGAGCGCGAGGACGACCACAGCGGTCAAACCGCCTAGCGCCGCGAACTCGCGCAGCCGCGCACCCGCCGCGAAGTACATCGCGAGAGCGACGACCACGACGACGATCGCGGTGCCGAGGTCGGGCTCGGCCACGACAAGCCCCACGACCAGTGCCGTCACGAGGATGAACGGGACGGTGATGCGCCACGAGCCGATCTGCTCGCGCTTGCCTCCGAGCCACGTCGCGAGGTACACGATGAGTGCGAGCTTCGCGAGCTCGGCGGGCTGCAGTCCGAAGCTGGCGCCAAAGCGCAGCCAGCGCGTCGCGCCGCCAGCGGTGACGCCGACACCCGGTATGAGAACGGCGCCGAGCAGGACCACGGCGAGGAGGAGGAGCGGCACCGCGACGAAGCGCAGCACGCGGTAGTCGACGCGTGATGCCACGAACATCGCGCCGATGCCGAGCGCGGCCCACGCCGACTGCTGCGCCAGGAAGGTGCTCGGATCGTCGTTCGCATCAAGGGCAGTGATGCCGCTCGCGCTGTACACCATCGCGAGCCCGAGGAAGAGCAGCACGAGGACGACGGCGACGAGTGGGAGGTCGTATGTCGTGGTGCGCGCGAGAGCGCTCTTCACGACGTGAACGACCGCACGATCGCCGCGAACTTCTCGCCACGCTCGTCCGCGGAAGAGAACATGTCGAAGGACGCGCATGCCGGCGAGAGCAGGACCACATCGCCGGGCCGGGCCATCGCCCGCGCGGCGGCCACGGCGTCCTCGAGCGTCGCCGCGCGGCGTACCTCGAGCGTGCCCTTTGGATCGGCTGCCGCGACCGCCGACGCGATCTCGTCGGCCGCGCGTCCGATGAGCACGGCGCCGCGCGCTCGGTCGACGAGGGCGCGCCCGAGAACGCTGAAATCCGCGCCTTTGGAGACGCCGCCCAGGATCACGACGGCGGGCCGGTCGTAGGCCGCAAGAGCCGTCAGTGTGGCCGCCGGCGTCGTGGCGGCGGAGTCATTCACCCAAAGAACGCCGTCTTTTTCCGCGAGCGGCTGCAGCCTCCGCGGAACGCCCTCGAAAGCGCGAAGGACATCGCCGATCGACTCGGCCGGGATATCGAACGCGTCGCCGACCACCGCTGCTGCAAGCGCGTTCGCAATGTTGTGCCGTCCGGGCACGCGAAGCTCGGACGCCTTGCACAGGACGGCACGCCGGTCGGCGTGCACGAGCACGAGATCGCCATTGGGATCGAGGTACGCGCCCCGTTTCGGCTGCAGCGACAGCGAGAAGCCACGCACCTCGGATGCCGAGCCGGTATGCATGGCCACGGTAGCGGGGTCGTCGAGATTGAGGACCGCGATGTCGCGCGGGCCCTGCCAGGCGACGATGTTCTTCTTCGCCGCGATGTACGCGTCGCGCGTGCCATGGTGATCGAGGTGGTCCTCAAGGACATTGGTGACGACCGCGACATGCGGGCTGTGCGCGAGCGTCTCCAACTGGAAGCTTGAGAGCTCGAGCACCACGATGTCGTCGGGCGTCAATGACTCGACGAGGTGCAGCGGGGCGCCGGTCCCGATGTTCCCTCCGGTGATCACCCGTCGGCGGCCGGACGACAGCACGAGCTCGATCAGCGTCGTGGTCGTCGTCTTGCCTTTCGTGCCGGTGACTCCGACGATCGGCGCCCGGCACAGCCGGAAGAAGAGCGCCATCTCCGTGAGCACGGGGATCCTGCGTTGGAGAGCGCGCAGGATCGTCGGTGATCGTGGCCGAATACCGGGGATGACGAAGACGAAATCCGGATCGGCGAGGGCGAGGTCGTCGCTCGAGGGCCCGAGCACGAGCTCCACATCGACGCCCTGAAGGCGCGCGAGGCCTTCACCGAGCTTCTCCGCGGACTCTCGATCGCTGACCGTAACGGTCGCTCCCCTCGCGACGAGGAACCGCGCAAGACCCGCCGTCGTGCGGCCTTTGCCGAGCCCCACGATCGTCACGCGCCGACCGCGGAACTCATCGGCCGTGACCTCCGGGTCGAAGGTGACCGTCATCCCCGCCTTCCGATGAAGCCGAGCTGCGTGCCATAGCGCCCGTCCGCATCGCGGCCGCGATACGACCAGAGATCGTGGCCGCCGCTCTGCGTGCAGATCCGCGACACCTCGATGGACTCGACGCCGAGGTCGCGAAGCTGTGCCACGTTCGCGGTCCAGAGATCGAACACCGTGGCCCCGTCGGGCCGCTGACGCAAGTGAGCGCCCTGGCCGCTCGCGCCGACGAGCTCGGCGCGCTCCGCGTCGACCGTGTAGCAGCACGGGCCGATCGATGGGCCGATCGACGCGACGATCCCGGACGCGCGCGACCCCGCGCCGACGAGCGCGCGGACGAGCGCCTGCGCGACCCGGAGGCGCGTGCCCTGCCAGCCGGCGTGCGCCGCGCCGATCCGACCCGAGGATGGGTCGACCAGGAGGATCGGTACGCAGTCGGCGGCCGCGATGCCCAGCAACACGCCGGTCCGATCGGTCCACATCGCGTCTCCCTCGGGCCACGGCTCGACGGCGCGGTCGAGATGAACCACGGTGTTGCCGTGGACTTGACGGACGCGCGCGACCGTCTCGAAGCCGAGACCTCGAGCCAGCGCGAGGCGATTCCGATCCTGCTCGTCGAGCGAGAACACCGAACCGGCCATGCTCCCCTGCGTGCGCGTCGTGAACCCGGCGGTGACGTGATAGCGCTCGAGCAGCGGCGACCGCAGCAGACCGTCGCGCTCGACCCACGTCGAGGTGATCACACTCATCCCGTGGGCGTCGCGAAGGCCAGGATCGCCGCGACGATCCCGGCGAGCGCGCCAATCAGCCAGAAGCGGATGGTCACCTTCACCTCGGGCCACTCGAATTGGTTGTGCAGCGGCGCCATGCGGAAGATCCGTTTGCCGCGCAGCTTGAAGCTGCCGACCTGAAGGATGACCGAGAGAGTCTCCGCGACGAAGATCAAACCGGCCACCGGCAGAAGCACCACGAACCCGGTCGTCAGGGCGCACGCAGCCAGTGTCGCGCCGATGGCGAGCGCGCCGGTGTCACCCATGATGACTTCGGCCGGGTGCACGTTGAACCAGAGGAACGCGAGGAGCGCGCCGACCATCGCGGCGCAGAACACGACGAGCCACGGGAACCCGCGGGCCGCGCCGATGAACGTGAACGATAGAAAAGCGAAGACGCTCGTGCCGCCCGCGAGGCCGTCCATCCCGTCCGTGAGGTTCACCCCATTCGAGGTCCCGACGATCGCGATGACCGCGATGAGGCCGAAGACGATCGCGCCGACGACCCACTCGCCCGCAAGCGGAACGAAGATGCCGCTGACCGCGAAGTGTTTCTGGATGTAGATCGCTGCGGCGATCGCGACGATCGTCTGCCAGACGAGCTTGTGGCGGCCGCGGATCCCAAACCCGTACTTCACGTTCACGAAGTCATCGATCGCGCCGAGAGCGCCGACGCCCACGAGCGCGCCGATCGGCACGATCGTCTGCGGGATGTACTCGTCGCGAAGGGATTCCGGCAGCAGCAGCAAGACGAACGCCCAGAGGAATGCGACCACGCCGATGAACAAGCCGCCGCCCATCGTGGGGATGCCTTGCTTTGCGAAGTCACGGCTCGGTCCTTCGCGGCGGATGTTTTGGCCGATTCGGAAGTGTCGAAGAAGCTCGATGTACGGGCCACCCAAGACCAGGCCGACGAAGAAAGCCGAGACCAACACCCCAAGAGCGAGAACGGCGAGCCTCTCCGTTGGCATCAGGCCTTCGCCGCCGGCTGAACGAGCGCGTCGGCGAGCTCGTCGAGCGCGAGCGAGTGCGATCCCTTCACGAGGACGGTGTCGCCTCGCCGGAGGATGCGCCGCAGGAGCATCAGCGCTTCGGCGCGATCGGCTACCTCATGCGTGTCGCGAAGTCCCGCCTTCCGCGCGGAGCTGACGATCGTCCGCGCGAGGTCGCCAACTCCGATGAGCACGTCGGTCTGTCGCGCCGCCTCCCGGCCGACGGCCTCATGCGCATCGGCGGAGAGAGACCCGAGCTCGAGCATGTCGCCGATGACCGCGACGCGACGCGTCGGCACCGATCCGAGTACCGCCAATGCGGCCATGACCGCCGCCGGGCTCGCGTTGTAGGAGTCGTCGATGACCACGAGCTCGGCGGCGTGACGGATGTTCATGCGGTGTGCCGGCGCGTCCATGGTCGAGAGCGCGACCGCCCCCTCGGCGAGTGGGACCCCAAGGGTCCTGGCCGCCCCGAGGGCTGCGAGCGCCGAACCAACGAGATGCCGTCCCGGCAGCGGAAGGCGAACCTCCACGCTTTGCGTTCCGTCGTGAGCGATGAAGCGCAATCCCTCGAGGCCGTGCGCGCTCACGTCGGTCGCACGGAGGTCCGCGTCCTCGGCTTCGCCGAAGAGCACGACGCGAGCCTTCGTGCGTGGCGCAAGCGCGCGAACTCTCGGATCGTCCGCATTCAGCAGCGCGACGCCGTCAACCGGTAAGGCCTCGATCAACTCGGACTTTCCGGCGGCGATCGCCTCGACGCTGGGCGTACGTGAGTAGTGGACCGGGATATCAGGGATGCGCGTGATGATCCCGACCTGGGGGCGCACGAGCCGGCAGAGGTCCGCGATCTCGCCCGGCACGTAGAAGCCCATCTCGATGACCGCGACCTCGTGGCTCGGCTCGATGCCGAGGAAGGTGAGCGGGACGCCGATCTCGTTGTTGAATGAGGACACGGTGCGCAGGACCCGGTAGCGCGCACCGAGCGCCGCGGCAGTGGCTTCCTTCGTCGTCGTCTTGCCGACGTTGCCGGTGATGCCGACGGCCGGGATGGGATACGCGTCGCGCAAGGCTTCGGCGAGACGCCGCAGGGCGTTCTGGGTGTCCGCCACCTCCACGACGAGCGCGTCGTCAGGCAGGTTCGGGACAGGCCGCTCCACGACCGCCGCCCGGGAGCCGTGCGCGAACGCGTCCGCCACGAACTCGTGGCCGTCCCGCTGGTCGCGGAGGGCGAAGAAGACGCTGCCCGCTTCGGCGATGCGCGAGTCGAACGCACCCCCGACAAACCGCTCGTCCGGGTTCGGAACACCGTGGATGACCCGTCCACCCGTCGCGCCAACCAGCTGCTCCAGGGTGAACACGTTTGGTCGAATGGTACCGAGCGTCAGGGCCGATCCGGCTGAACGCGCGCGTACCGGAGCGCGTCGGTCGCGATCGCCTTGAACGTGTTCATGGCGGGCACGGTCCCAAGCAGCTTCGACTGCGGCTTCTCGAGGACCACGACCACGACCATCCGCGGATCGATGGCCGGCACGAAGCCCGCGAACGACGAGATGTACGCATCATCGATGTACCGCCCGTCGTCGCTCGGGATCTGCGCCGTCCCGGTCTTACCGGCCACGCTGTAGCCCCTGAGCGACGCCGCGTTGGCGATCCCGCTGTCGACGGTCGTCGTGAGCATCGTGACCATCGTCGCGGCCGTCTCTTCGGAGATCACTCGGCGGACCGCCAGCGGCGCGGTGCGGTGCTCCCCGTCCGCACCGCGCCGGTTCGCCACGACGTATGGCCGATAGAGCGTGCCGCCGTTCGCGATGGCCGCGTACGCCGACGCGAGCTGCAGCGGCGTGATCGAGAGGCCCTGGCCGAAGCTGATCGTGCCGAGATCGACCGGGTACCACTCTGCGAGCGGACGGACGATACCGCCGGTCTCCGCCGCGAGGTCGACACCGGTGGGGCGGCCGAATCCGAATGCATGCAGGTATGCGTTCAGATCGGCGGCGCCGAGCTTGCTCGCCACGAATACCGCGCCGGCATTCTGCGACCGCGCGAGGATCTGCGTGACGGTCGTCGGGCCATAGACCTTGCACTGCGCATTGCAGAGGGTGCGCCCGCCGATGACCGCATAGCCCACGTCCTGATAGCTCGTGGTCGGAGTGACGACGCCCTTGTCGATCGCGGACGCGATCGTGATCGCCTTCAGGGTCGATCCGGGCTCGTAGGTCCACGAGATCCCGCGGTTGCGGAGGGCCTCGGCGCTCGCGCTGCCCACCCGCGCGGGGTCATATGTCGGCGACGACGCCATCGCGAGCACCGCGCCATCTTTCGGATCGAGGACGACGATCGCGCCGCCCGTCGCTTTCTCGCGTTCGACGACCGCCGCGAGCTCGCGTTCCGCAGCGTTCTGCACCGCCAGATCGACGGTCAGCCAGAGGTCGTCACCGTTCTTCGCCGGCACCGCCGTGCGAAGCCCGAGGGCGAGCTCACGGTTCGCCGGATCGCGGGCCACGGCGAGCCGGCCCGGTGTGCCGGCGAGCGCATCGTCGTAGCCGCCTTCGACGCCGTACTGACCAAGGCCGTCGTCGCTGACGAAGCCGAGGACCTGGGCGCCCACGGCACCATTCGGGTAGAGGCGCTTCGGCTCCATCTCGAAGCCGAGTCCACCCAGACCGAGCGCGGCGATCCGGGTCGCGGTCTCCTCGGGGAGACGCCGCCGTACGAAGAGCCACTCCGCGCCACTGTCGAACGCGGCGCGAAGGACCTCGATCTTCTCGCCGAGTATCGGCGCGAGCGCCGCCGCGACCACGGATCGGGTGTCGTTGCCCTGCGGGTCCTTCATCTGCGCCGGGATCGCGTACAGCGAGCGGAGCTCTACGGTCGTCGCCAGGATCGCGCCGCCCCGGTCGCGGATGATTCCGCGCTGCGCGGCGACCGCGAGATCGCTGCGGACCTGGTCTGTCGCGCGGCCCAGAAGCTCCCCGCGTCCGACCGTCTGCCAGTAGGCGAGCCGCGCCGAGAGAAGGAGCGACGCCACGGTGAAGAACGCGAAGAGGACGCGAAGACGCGTGTGCGAGATCGTGGCCGTCATCCTTCACCTCCACACACCTCGTTGCTGGGTTGCCCGCTCCCCGCCGACAACCCCGTTCGCTAGCGCGCCGCCGCGACGGCCTCCGGCGCGACCACGCGAATCGTCGCGGCACGGACGAGGCCGAGCCGCTGCGCGTCCGCCTCGACCCGCGCAGGCGAGTCCAGGCGGGCGCTCTCGATGACCAGAAGGGCGTTCTGACGGCGGAGCTCGTCGCGCTGCGCCGCGAGGCGTTGCGCCTCGTAGCCCGCGGCGGAGACCGCGGTCGCCTGAGCGAGATAGAGAAGGGCGAGGAGAAAGCACGCCACGATCACCCCGCTCGCTACGAGGAACGAGCGGATCTCCCAGCTCGCGCCCCGAATACGCGCGGCCTGGCGCGAGGCCGCGGATCGGCGATGTCCGACGGCCTGCCGATGGGGACGGTGCTGCACGCGCCGCGCTTGCGGCGCGCGCACCGCCTGTGCGAACGTCAAGGAAGGCGCTCTGCGGCGCGAAGAGCTGCGCTGCGGGCGCGCGGGTTGCGGTCTACCTCCGCCGAGGCCGCACGTAGCGGCCGCCGGGTAAGAACACGCAAGCCCGCGCGGTGCCCGCAGACGCAGGTGGGGAGGTGGGGAGGACAGATGCAGTCGCGCGATTCGCGCGCGAAGAACTGTTTGACGATCCGATCCTCGAGCGAATGGAATGAGATGACGGCAATCCGGCCGCCGGGACGGACGATGCGCATGGCCGCGCTGAGTGCGCGCTCGAGGTTCGCGAGCTCGTCGTTGACCGCGATGCGGAGAGCCTGGAAGACGCGCGTCGCGGGGTCGATGCCGCGAGGCCTCCGCGTCTTGACGCCCGCTACGAAACGGCCGAGGTCATCGGCCGCCTCGAACGGCGCTTTGACGCGGCGACGGACGATCGCTCCCGCGACGCGCGCCGCCTCCGGTTCCTCGCCGTACTCGGCGAAGACGCGTCGAAGGTCCTTCTCAGCCCAGCTATTCACGATGTCGGCTGCCCTGATCCGTTCGTCCGGGTCCGCACGCATGTCCAGCGGGCCTCGCGAGCGAAAGCTGAAGCCCCGCTCTTCGTCGGCGAGCTGGATGGAGGAGAGTCCGAGATCCAGGAGGACGCCGTCGACCGGAATGACACCGTGCGCGCCGGCCACGTCGTCGAGAAACGCGAAGTTCGCTCGGACGAGGACGGCGCGATCGCCGAAACGCGCGAGCTCGCGCTCCGCGATGACGAGCGCGGCCGGATCACGGTCGAGCCCGAGGAGCCGGCCGCCCGGCGCGCTTGCCTCGAGAATGGCGGCGGCGTGCCCGCCTCCGCCGACCGTGCCGTCCAGATAGCGACCGCCTTCGCGGGGATCAAGCTGGGCCAGTACCTCGGCCACGAGAACCGGCTCATGAGGGCTTTTGATCCCATCGCTAAATCCCGAGGTCCCGGAGATCGTTTTCGACCCCGCTCTGGACTCGCGCCAGCTCTTCGCGCCATCGTCCCGGCTCCCAGACCTCGAGGTGGTCGGAGTTGCCGATGACGACGGCATCGTTTTGGAGGGTCGCGTACTCGCGGAGGTGCGCTGGGATGACGACCCGCCCCTGCCCGTCCGGGTCCGCTTCATGGGCGCCGGCCAGGATGAAATGGCGGAAGCGCGACACGGCCGGATCCGTTCGCGGGCGCTTGGCGATCTCCGAGTTGAGGTCGGCCCATTGATCGGACGGGAAGATGGCGAGGCATTCGCCTATCCACCGTGTCACGACCGCTCCTTCTTTGAAGCGGCCTCGGAACTTGGCCGGGATAGCGAGCCGACCCTTCTCGTCCAGCGAGTGGGCGAATTCGCCTGCGAAATAGCCTTCCAAGATCCCTTCCGTACCCGGAGAACGGTTCCCCACCGTCCCCCACTACTCACCACGCAGCGGGGAAGTTACACCCCGGTGGGCCACTGTCAATAGGGCGAGGACGAAACTGGGGGACCGGATCGGTATCGCGCCGACGCGCCGCGCGGCGCGCCCCGATGAAGGAACTTCACACCCTGGCCTCAAGTGTGCAGGGGCTCCCTTGCGGGCGAACGCTTCGCCCAGAGATCAACGTGGGTCGGGCCGTGTCGGCGGCCGGGGGCATCCTGGAAGTCCTGACGGCGGACGAACAACTGCGCGCGCGACTCGATCTAGCGAGTCGGCTGGGTGCGCTCGCGGTGGAACCGCGCGATTTTGCGGAGCTGTTCCGCGCTCTGTACGACGAGACCGCCCGAGTCATGGACGCGACCGTTTTCCTTTTCGCGCTCTACGACGAGGCGAGCCAGACGGTATCGGTCGTCCGCCAAATCGACGGCGGCGTCGAGCACGAGGGCGGGTCATTCCCATTGGGCAAGGGCTTCACCAGCGAGGTCATCCGTACGGCGGCCCCACGGCTCGTCAAGCAATGGTCGGTCGAAGGTCCGCCGGTCCGGCTGCTGTATGGAACCGAAGCCGGAGAGCTCGTCAGGCCAGAGTCGGCGGCGGTTGTTCCGATCCTGTCGTCCGATCGAGTTCTCGGCGTCATCTCTGTTCAGAGCTACCGTCCGGAAGCGTATGGGGATGCGGACATCCTGAATCTCCGCGCCATCGCGACCCAGGCGGCGACCGCCATCAAACGGCTGCGCGCGACAGACCAGCTTGCGCTCGAACACGAACGGCACGCCCTTCAGTTGGAGGCCGTCCTCGCCGGCATGAACGACGCTCTCCTGATCGTCGATGCGCGCGGCGCAATCGTGCGACTGAACAGGGCGGCGCGCGAGCTTCTGCGGCTGGACAGCGCGAGCCTCGTCCTCGGTCGCCCCCTCGAGCGCCAACGCCTGGCGCAGTGGCCGAAAACGGCACGCGAGATCGCCACCGCGCTCGTCCCGGTCATCGACAGTCTTCGCTCGGGGACGAGCGTCGACGCGCTCGAGATCGAGCTCAGCTCCGAAGAGCGGTGCGTCCTCAGTGTTTCCGCGTCAGCGCTCAGCTCGCCAAAGGGCGGCCTCCAGGGTGGCGTCGTGGTGCTTCACGACATCACCGCTCGACGCGATCTCGAACAGCTCCGTGAAGACATCTTCGCCATGGCATGGCATGACATGCAGACGCCCATCACGCTGATTAGAGGTCACGCCGAGCTCCTTCTTCGCCGCCTGACCTCCGGCAAGCCGGATCCCAAGGCGACCCGGTCGGCCGCGGCGATGATCGTCAAGCACGCCGACCGCCTCGCCGAGCTCCTGACCATTCTCTTCGATGTCCACTGTCTCGAGGCGGGACTTCTGTCGATCTCGCTATGGCCGACCAATCTCGGCGCGCTCGTCCGCGACCTGGCGGAAGGTCTCCGGCCAACGACGCGCCACACGATCAACGTCTTGGCCGGCGAAGGCGTCGTCGGCGAATGCGACGAGCGACGGATCCGTCAGGTCCTCATGAACCTTATCTCGAACGCCCAGAAGTATTCGGCGGACGGCTCGACAATTACGGTGTCAGTCGTAGCCGACGAGCGCACGGCGACGATCTCCGTGCGCGACGAGGGGATCGGGCTCGATGCCACAGACCTGGCACAAGTCTTCCGTCGCGGATATCGCGCCGAGTCGGCGCGACACCTCGCGGGTCGGGGGCTTGGCCTCTACTTCGGCAACGGCATCGTCGAGGCGCACGGTGGCCGCATGTGGGCGGAGTCGTCCGGCCGTGGCCAGGGAAGCACGTTCCACTTCGCCCTGCCGCTCCGCCAAGAGCGTGAGGTCGATCATCGTCTGGAGCGTCCAGCATGAGGAGCCGCAAGCTTGTCGCGCTGAGCTGGGCGCTCGTGCTGGTCACACTCGCGCTCGGGCCGACGGCACCGCCCGCGCGCGCGGAGTCTGCGGATGGCTCCGCGAAGATCGACCCCGCACTCCGCGCGCTCATGCAGGCCCGCCCTCTTGCTCTTCTCCCGGTCATCGTCGAGATGCAACCCCCCGCTCCCCCATTTAGCGCTACCGCAAACGTCGATCTCGCCAACCAGGCGCTCGATCTCCTTCGTCTCAACGGGACCGCGGTCGCCGGACTGGCGCTCATCGACGCGGCCGCGGGATTTGCGAGCCCGGCCGGGATCAACGCGATCAGCCTCGTGCCGACCGTCGCGTACATCCACTACGACGCAACGGTCGCTCCGGCGAGCGAGGTCGCGAGCAGCGCTGGAGCGGTGACGCTCGACCCGCTACCGACGGCGTCCCCGCTGCCTACCCTGCCGCTACCGACGCCCACACCCATTCCGACGCTTCTGCCCACGGCGACGCCCGCGCCGACGGTAGCGCCGACGCCCGCTCCGACGGTGGCTCCGACACCGGCCCCGACGATCGCTCCAACGCCAACACCGCCGCCGACACCAACGCCGACCCTTGCCCCGACGCCGACTCCGGTTTCGGCCCCCACTCCCGCGCCGACACCCGTGGCCACCCCCGATCCGACGGCGGCCCCCACTGCGGCTCCGACGCCCACGTCCCAACCCGCTCCGACTCCGAGTCCCACCGTCGATCCGAGCGCGACGCCGCCCGTGACCCAGACGAGCACGGCAAGTCCCGACCCCGGTCCGGCAGCAGCGGTCTATCCGCGCGAGGTGAACGCCGACCAGCTCTGGTCGCAAGGAACGACCGGACGGGGCGTAACGGTCGCGGTCCTCGATTCGGGTGTCGCGGCCGACCCGGATCTGGTGACCCCGGCGAGCCGCATCCTCGCGTCGGTCAACTTCGCCGATCAACGCTCCACGGCCGACCCCGGCGGGCACGGCACGCACGTCGCCGGAATCATCGCCGGAAACGGCACGCGCTCCGCGGGAGAGTTCGTCGGCATCGCCCCCGAGGCGAACATCGTCGACGTCCGCGTTTTGAGCAGCACCGGAAGCGGGCGGATCTCCTCGGTCGTAGCCGGCATCGAGTGGGTGCTGGCGCACCGCGTCACTTACAACATCCGCGTCATCAACCTGTCGTTCGGCGCGCCGACACCAACGTCGTACCGCACCGATCCGATGTCGGCCGCCGTCGAGATCGCCTGGCGGCGTGGTCTCGTCGTCGTGGCCGCCGCGGGAAACGGCGGACCAGGCCGTGACACGGTCGCTTCTCCAGGCATCGACCCCTACGTCATCACCGTCGGTGCGGCAGACGATCACGGGACGATCAGCCCGCGCGACGACACACTTGCGCCGTTCTCGTCGTGGGGCACGGCCGACTCGAACGCGAAACCCGATCTGCTCGCGCCCGGGCGCCGGATCGTCTCGATCCGCGTTCAGGGCAGCGCCCTTGACTCGCTCTTCCCGGACCACGTCGTGGTGGCGCACAACGGGTCGACCTATCTTCGCCTGAGCGGAACGTCGATGGCGACCCCGGTCGTCTCAGGCGCCGTCGCGCTCCTGCTGCAGGCGCAGCCGAGCCTCAGCCCGGACCAGGTCAAAGCGCTCGTCGTCGGTGCGACGCAGCCCTTCGGGCAGGACAGCGGCATGGCTCTGCCCGATCCCGCGGCGGGCGGCACCGGCCTTCTCGACGCGCTCGCCGCCGTCCAGAGCCAGGCGACCGGCGGATCGAGTGCGATCGGCACACTATCCGGAACCACTCTCGGGACACGCCTGGCGAACCGTGGGCTACGGCCGGCGGACACCTTCGCACGCGCGATGTTCCGCGTTCTCTATGGATCGACAATGCGATGGAAGGACCCGACGCTTGGCGGGCTGGCCTGGGGATCCGTCAGCTGGGACAGCATCGCCTGGGATAACTACAGGTGGGGCAGCATCGCCTGGGACAGCATCGCCTGGGATAACTACGACTGGGACAGCGTCGCTTGGGACAGCATCGCTTGGGACAGCATCGCTTGGGACAGCATCGCTTGGGACAGCATTGCGTGGGACAGCATCGCCTGGGATAGCGTGGCCTGGGACAGCATCGCCTGGGACGCCTTCAAGTTCGACTGAGGCGGCGTCTTCGCGGCGCAGCTTGCGGGGCCTGGCGTTAGGTCGGGCGGACCCTCTCGACGACCTCTTCGAGCGCTCGGCCTGCGCGCTCCAACGGTGACAGGGGACGGACGCCATCGTGTGCGCCGAACCATTCCAAGACGGATGCGCCCCAGGTGAAGCCACCGCCGAACGCGACAAGAAGGACCTTGTCGCCGCGGCGTAGTCGGCCGGTCGATTCCGCTTCGCAGAGCGCGATCGGGATCGACGCGGCGGAGGTGTTCCCGTAGCGCTGGATATTCACGAAGACCTTCTCGGGCGGAAAGCGCAAGCGCTTTGCCACGCCATCGATGATCCGCACGTTCGCCTGATGCGGAATGAGGATGTCGATGTCGTCGAGGGTGAGTCCGGCTTCGGCGATGGCTTCCTCAGCGGCGTCGGCCATCGACTTGACGGCCAGCTTGAAGACCTCACCGCCGGCCATCGTGATGAAATGCTGACCGCGTTCGATCGTGTCGGCTGACGCGGGGCGCTTCGACGCGCCGGCCTGGACCATCAGCATCTCGCCCTTCGAGCCGTCTCCGTGCAGTACGGTCGACTCGATCCCGACCGACGCGTTCGACGCCTCAAGGACGACCGCGCCCGCGCCGTCTCCGAAGAGCACGCAGGTCGTGCGGTCCTTCCAGTTGAGAAGTCGTGACAGCCGCTCCGCCCCGATCACGAGCGCGTTCTGGATCGCGCCCGAGACGATCATGCCTCGCGCGATCGCGAGCGCGGTGATGAAGCTCGTGCAGGCCGCTTCCACGTCGAAGGCGCCCGCCCGGGTCGCGCCGATCTCGGTCTGGACGAGGCACGCGGTCGCCGGGAAGAGGTAGTCGGGAGAACACGTGCCAACGATCACGAGTTGTACGTCCTGGGCGCGGAGATGGGCCTTCTCGAGAGCGGCGCGAGCCGCGCGCGAGGACATGTAGGAGTTCGTCTCCTCGTCCGACGCGATGCGGCGCTCCTTGATCCCGGTCCGGCTGGTGATCCACTCGTCGGACGTGTCCACGATCCGCTCCAGCTCGGCATTGGTCATGACGCGCGAAGGTGCATAGAACCCCCAGCCGGTGATGAGCGCGTTCTTCGCCATTAGGAGCGGTCGGGCTCTGTCTTCACCTTGTCACGGCGAGCAAACAGCGTACGCACGTCGCCCTGATAGGTCTCGAGGAACTCATGGGCATCGATGACCTCGTCGGCGCTTACCGCAGGCCGGCGCGGGCGTTCGGGCTCTTCCTTGACCGGGCTCACAGCCGCGCGCTGCTCGTCGACGACGACGAGGAGCTTGAACGCGGTCTGACACTTCGCGCAGGTGACGCGCACGATCCACGCGGACTCGAGCTTGCCGAGCACGCGGATGTCGGAGCCCGCGTGATTGGCTCCGCAAACGCTGCATTTGTATTCCTTCGCCTGGTCGCGGAGGAATCGGAGGATGTTCACTTTCGTTCGAGCATACCCGGTCGGTTCAATGGGAGACCCGTACGCCATGCCAGAAACGCGTACTGGTCGGCAAGATCGTCCACTTGCTTGTCCAGCGGCTTGCCGATGCCGTGGCCCGCGTCGCGGTCGACGCGGAGGAGCACCACGGCCTCGGGATCCTCGCTCTGCGCCTGCAGCAAGGCCGCCATTTTTCGCGCGTGCATCGGATCGACGCGGCTATCCCCTTCCGCGGTCGTGAAGAGCACCGCCGGATATCGCACTCCCGCGCGCACGTTGTGGTACGGGGAGTACTTGCGAAGCCATTCGGCCTGCTCGGGGTCCTCCGCGGAGCCGTACTCGGCGATCCAGAACCGCGCGATCCGGAAGTTCTGGTAACGAAGCATGTCCAGCAGCGGCACCGCGCAGTACACGGCAGCGAAAAGCTCCGGACGCTGCGTCAGCGCAGCTCCCACGAGGAGACCGCCGTTCGACCCTCCGGAGATGGCGAGGTTACGCGTGCTCGTCCACCCGCCCGCAATGAGCGCCTCGCCGGCCGCGTGGAAGTCGTCGAAGACGTTCTGCTTCTTGCCGAGCATTCCCGCGCGATGCCAGCTCTCGCCGTATTCCCCACCACCGCGCAGGTTCGGGAGCGCGAAGAGACCGCCGGCCTCGACCCACGCCGCCGCACCCGGGAAGTACGCCGGGGTCCGCGAGATGTTGAAACCGCCGTAGCCCGTGAGGAGCGTTGGCACGTTGCCGGTCGGCTTCGCATCCGTACGGTGCACGAGAAACATCGTGATCGGGGTGCCGTCTCGCGAGTGATAAGTCGTCTGTTCCACGGCGATGCTCGCGACATCCAGGCCCGGAGGTGTCGGGAGCCGTGCGACCTCGCACGACGTTCCGGTGCGTGCGTCCGCAACGAACGCGATCGGCGGCTGGGTGAACGACTGGAACGTGTAGCCAACACGATCGCCGTCGTGTTCGCCTTCGACCATCTCGATCGCCCCGAGCGACGGCAGCCCGATCTGGCGCTCGTCCTTGCCGCCGACGTCGTAGGTGGCGAGCCGTGATGTCGCGCGTACCAGGCGGAGGACGGCAATCCGGTCGCGCGTGCGATCGAAGCTCTCGATGACATCCTGACCCTCCGCGATCACCGTCTGCCAATGCTCCTCGTCGGGCGAATCACAGGGAGCCGTAACGACCCGGTAGTTCGGCGCGTCGAGATTCGTGCGGAGCCATACCCGATCCTCGAGCACGAACCCTTCGGCGATCGCGTCCCGACCCTCCATGACCGTGACGAGCCCGCGCTCGGGATGCTCGCGATCCAGAAGATACAGATCGCTCTTCGCCCAGCCCTTGAACGCGACGAGAAGGACCCACCTGCCGTCCGGCGATGTCGAGACGCCGAGGATGTCCTCCTTGGGACGCCCCTCGCCGAAGACGAGCTCATCGCTCGCGGGATCGGCGCCCAGACGGTGGAAGCGGACGCGCCGGTAGTAGTTCTCGTCGCCGGGGGCCACGGATCCCGGCGCGGGATGAACCGTGTAGTAGAACCCGCTGTCGCTGGATACCCAGGCGACCGTGCTTCGCTGGGTCTGCGGGATCCGGTCTGCGAGTGGAGCGCCGGTCGCGGTCTCGATCACGAAGAGCGTCGACATCTCGTCGCCGCCGCGAGAGAGTCCGTACGCGACGTAGCGAGCGTCCGGCGAAGGGTAGTACCAGTCCAGAGTGACGAGCCCCGCCATGTCCAGCGCGTTCGGATCGACGAGCGCGCGATCGGGCGAGCTGATCGAGTCGCGGACGTAGAGCACCGACTGCTTCTGCTCCCCCTCACGCCGTGTGTGGAAGATGCGGCCACTTATCGGTCGCGGAGTGGAGAGAAGACCGACCGCGAGCAGCTCGCGCAGCCGAGGCGCCAATCGGGCGCGCTGCGGAAGAGCGTCGAGGACCGTGCGGGTCCGCGCGTTCTGCTCGTCGGTCCAATCGCCGACTCGCTTCGACGTATCCGCCTCGAGCCAGCGGTATGGATCCGGGATCTTCGTGCCGTGCACGTCGTCCAGGACGTTGTCGCGGGCGGTGTGCGGCGCGGGCGGAAGGGGCACGCGTCTAGGTTATCGAGAACCGATCAGACCGGTCGAAGGTAATTGATCGACGCGGGCGTGAGGTGATAACCCATCGTCTCGTTGATGTGCAGGATCGGCGCGTTCGCGGAGTCGTTGCCTGTGCGCACCCGGTCGATCCCGAGCGCGATGGCCTGCGCGAGCGTCTCACATTTCAAGGCGCGTGCGATGCCGCGGCCGCGCACCGAGCGAGCGGTCGCCGTCCACTCCGTTCCGACGACACCGCGCACCGGCGGATAGCCGAGCACCGACAGGCCGACCACGTCGTCATCGACGCGCGCGATCCAGAAGCGATCGCTATGTATCTCGGGCGCGCGAGTCCAGCGGACATAGCTCTCCATCGTCTCGGGGATGCGGGGCATCGTGGTCGGTACGTCGTCGCCGGCCTCTTCTGACAGGCGCCAGATCTTGTTCACCACGTCGGGGTCGCGATCGTCCGCGAGCGTGATGAGCTCGACGCCTTCGTGGCGCATCCGAGCCCGTGACTCACCCGTCATCGCCAGGAGACGTTCGCGATTCGCGATCAGATCGAGCTCCCAGCGCTTGTGACGACGATCCTCCTTGTAGCCCCGCGCGAGGATCGTGTCGATCCGCAACGCGTCGTCCTCCTCCGCGCGGACACGAATGGTCCGCGCGCCATCGGCACGCAAACGCTCCTCCATCGCGTCGAGGAACGCCCTCAAGAGATCGCCGCTCCTCTCGGCCGGCATGAGATCGCCCCAGATCGAGGCGTAACGCTCCGGATCAACGTCCCAGCGGGCGTGGTCGATGTGGGCGAAGCCGATCGGCCGTTCGCCACGCAGCACGATGAACCGAGCGATCTCCATGGACTCGTCCGGCT